>OBBN01000071.1_pt1 | contig 78963 bp, 79 predicted proteins | sample 1480761 | NCBI WGS metagenome assembly OBBN01 (sample SAMN05301482, study PRJEB22388) | human gut metagenome | isolation source: Infant 1 DOL 25 gut | host: Homo sapiens | place: USA: Pittsburgh, Magee-Womens Hospital of UPMC | collected 2013/2014
TAGCGCGGACATCTGAATTGAGCCACAGGCGGACATTACTATTGAGCCATTACAATACAGGTGCGCATAACAAAGATTATGTTAAATATTAAAATAAATAACATAAAAATCAATATGTTAAGACGGTAACCAGCTACTTTCCCATTCCAGCAACCAGTCATGGAAGCTTTAGAAACAGAGTCCTCTCATGAGTTTGTGATGCCTTAAATCCATGGTGAGCATAGAAACCTTTGGCTTCTTCAGTAAGCGCATGAACCATTATCGCACGAACCCCAATGTTCTCAGCTACGCGATAACACCGTAGAACTGCATCGTGGAGTAAATCGGCGCCAACCCCTTTTCCGTGCAATGAGACATCTACCGCCAGGCGAGCGAGTATAATCACCGGTATAGGATCTGGCATGTTACGCCGAAGACTACCTGTCGCTTCCGTATGGTTAACGCTACCGGTGGCCAAAGAGTAAAAACCAGCTACTTGCTTCGTACCCGTCTTGCAAACAACGAACGTTCGGGCAGCGCCAAGAGCTTGATTTTTTAAACCTCTCTGTTTTAGCCATTCATCGAGGACTGTCTCTCCACTGACGAACTCAGCCAGCTGATGAGAGCTGGATAACGGCTCGGGCGTGGTTATACGTCCCACTGAGGTTTCCTTGCCAGTAGTTTATTAATGGCGGGCTCATCCTCGACTGGTGCATCGAGCATATCGATGAACTCTGCATACTGTTCGTCGTTAAAATTGAAAACACGGCGATCAAGGATCACATTCTCCGCAGCCTTGCAGGCCATCTCCAGGATAAAGTCGGTTCGCGATTTATGAAGGATCTCTGCAGCAGCATCGATGAGTGCTCTCTGAGACTCTTTAGCTCTTAGGTTGAGTTGAACATCTGATTTCATACACACCTCTCTTGTATAGCAATTGATATACAAGAATAACACAACACGAACGTATAGCAAATGCTATACACTTCAAAGTACCGATAATGCGTTTTATGTTAAATATCAATCACTTGAATCATTAATTCATCATGTATCGATGTGCTTGTCGTGGGTAATCCCCCCGAAAAACCGGTGTGTTCATGAGTAGAATTTTCTCGTAATCTGAATCGGGGAGAGCTCTATGAAAAAATCGCGTTTCACTGACAGCCAGATCATGACCATCCTTAAACAAGCCGAGGCCGGAACTCCGGTGGCTGAACTGTGCCGTGAACATGGTATGAGCAGTGCCAGTTTCTATAAGTGGCGCTCACGCTTTGGCGGAATGGATGCCATCGATGATGGCCCGTCTGAAAGAGTTGGGGGACGAAAACCGCCGTATTAAAAAGATGTACGCCGAAGAGCGACTTAAAGCCGAAATTATTCAGGAGGCCATGTAAAAAAAGTGGTGCAGCCATCGCGTCGAATTATCTCTGTGGTGAGACTGTGCGCAGACATCTGAATTGAGCTACAGTGGGGTGCGGACGAATTCTTGGATCTTCAGGAGTTAATTTATGCATTCATGCAAGGATCGTGATTCTGAATATACTCATGATTATAAGGTTATTTTAATATTTAACAGAATGATAAAGGCATTCATCCCTGAATGCATTAGCATTGGGTATAAAGGGCTTTGGCTTTTAATCCTTACCATTAATAGTAAAAAAGACACAACAAAAAGAACTATCTGATCAAGAATGTTATAATACTGAAAATGCATTAAGCAAAAGAACAGAGATGTAAGTACACATGGGATTATTAAATTTTTTTTATAAATCGTACTTAGAAAACCGAAAGCGCAAACTCTGTAAACAATCTCTTCGTAGTAGGGTACGACTAATGTCAAAACTATAACTACCATCCAGTTTATATGAGATGTCTCATAATGAAAAAAAGAATCTCTATAGCAATAAACCGCTAACTGAATAAAAACGATCACCAAGAATAATAAAGAGGTTAACTTGACCGTTGCGCTATCGGATTTGACTCGGATTATACATCCCGTTATTTTTCTTAAGCATAAAAAATACAATAAGGTTACCATTATAAAATGTGACATTAGAATACTGAAAAATACTATATCAATGTCTACATAATGTAGCGTGATAGCTGGTGATAACGTTATAAGAATTGATAAAAGAACCACTCCAAGAAAGATCGCCGCAATGTTCTTGTTATATATAAATAGGTTCATATACTTAATCACCACAAGAGATTTTTATGTGAAATTATACCCACTACAATATTGAAAAAATAAAATTTATTGTTTTCTTGACAGAGACAAAAAAACCGATCACAAAAAATAACGCAATAAAAGCATCCAACACATTGTTTCCATCTGAAACTATCCTTAAGGAGGAAATTCTTACAGCATAAAATGAAAAAAACATAGAAATAGATACAATCAATACATCCTTATTAAAAACATGGCCCTTTAAACTCATTTCTATCTATCCTAGGAAGTATATTTTAAGGAGGAATAACTTCAATAAACAGTTATTCCTCATTTATCTTATAGTTACCAGCGACATTGTCCTGCTACACTACCAGGGTTTGAATCATGCCATCCACCGCCCGAATTTCGGTTACTACTGGACGATGGTGTTGGCATTGATGCCCCCAATCCACCAAGAACAGCCCCCGCAGCGACAACCCCAACGGGGCCTCCAGCGAGACCAACAATAGCTCCTATAGTGCCAGCAATAATACCGATACCAGCATTGTTTGCTGTTGTTGCAGGCGCACTCCAGCTTCCCCCACTTCTTCCACGTGCTGCATTTTTTGCATCCTGCCGGTCACGATTTACCTCTGATCCGTGTCCCTCGCCACCACTAACCATGGCTATCTCATTAAGACTTAATTCTCTTATTTCTGACATAAAAATCCCTCTTTTAGTTCTTAACAAAAAGTGCTCTTCCACTATCACACGGATGAAATGTATGCACAAAGTGAATATATGTAAACATATGTAAATTTTTACACTCCAGACTGTAAAGTAATCGGCTACAATTCAGTTAAGGAGCGAGAGATATCTTCATAGGCCATCTGTGGCGTTGTGTCTAAAACAGGAGCAGCTGTAGCCCCAACACTGAAACTGGCTATCGTAAAAACACCTGCGGCTAATGATTTAAGAAAAAACTCATCATTCCTGTTCCTTATTCAGTATTAATTTCAGGTTGTTGATACCTGGCTCATGCCAGATTTGAATCTTTTTCTCATCTGTAAAAAAACAATAGTTCCTATTATGCGACTCCATCATTGATCCGCCAAGGTGCCATAGTGAGTCCAGATGCCATACGTGCTCTTTTTTCACTGCCTATAATGCTCTGGTTTATGGAATAAAAAATCCTCAACGTGTGAGGTAATGCCGATCAGTTAAGGATCGACTCTGGATCTGGTATCCCGTTACGACTCCTTGCGTAACCCGCTGACTTCTCTGGGGGATTATCTGGACTCGGAACTCATCTCCCGTTGCCTTGCCGAAGCCGGCTCCGTCACCCTGCGCAAGCGTCGTCCGCCCCTGGAAATGATGGTCTGGTGTATTGTCGGCATGGCCTTTGAGCGCAAAGAACCCCTTCATCAGATCGTGAATCGGCTGGACATTATGCTGCCGGGCAGTCGTCCCTTCGTCGCACCCAGCGCCGTTATCCAGGCCCGACAACGTCTGGGAATGGTCATGAGGATGCTGATGACGCTTCAGGGTGCTTCACCAGGCCGCATCCCGGAGTTAATACGTGACCTTGAAAGTATGGGACGACTGGCAAAGTTACCGACAAGAAGAGAAAGGGCCTTCCCGAGAGTGGTAAAGGAGAGGCCCTGGAAATACACCACGGCCCCGAAAAAAGGCCTGTCAGTTGTTTCACTGACTGGCATTACAACGTGTGAGGACGTTTTGTCGAACATCCCCCACTCTGTCATCAGCAGGAGCACACGTTACGTCACCATCGTCGACAGTGAACGGGTGCTTCAGCTCCGTAAGGTTACCATCAGCCAGATACAGAACACGGTCAGCAGATGCTATCGTTTCCGGTCGATGGGCAATCAGCAGCACAGGAAGCCCCAGTTGGCGAAGCGTCTGGCTTATCTGGATCTCACTCTCAACATCAAGGTGACTGGTTGCTTCATCCAGTAACAAAAACCCCGGCATTTTGTACAACGCTCTTGCCAGAAGTACACGTTGCTTTTGCCCTCCGGAAAGCCCACCACCGGTTTCACCGATTAATGTCTGATATCCCATCGGCATTGCCATGATATCGCTGTCGATAAGCGCCAGCTGAGCACACCGGGCCATTCGTTCATGATTGCGATCCTCGCTGAAAAAAATGATGTTATCTGCAATGGAGCCGCTGAAAAGCTGATCATCCTGAAGCACTGTACCGATCCGCCGGCGTACCTGAAAATAATCCGGGTGGGTTTGCAGTATGCAAAAGGTTCTGATTGTCCCTTCGTCAGGAATATGGACCCCAAGGATAAGTTTCACCAGCGTTGACTTACCGCACCCGGATTTGCCGGTAATGGCAACCACTTCACCAGGATGCAGCGTCAGCGATACTCCGCGAAGTATCGGTTTGTTACCGCCCTTATGGCTGAAGGTAACGTGCTCTAGGGATAAAGGGGGATGGTCATCTCCGGCTACGGTCCCACGAGATATTGGTGGGGTAACTGACGCGCTGTTGTCTTCCTGAACGGGTTGTTGCTGATGACCCTCTGTCGGGGTCAGCACAATGTCAGCCAGACGTTCGTTATAGATATCTAGCATGCGCCAGGAAAAAAATTTATCGGTCAGACTGCTGATACTGGATGAAAAACGCATTTGATAAGACAAATAGGCAACCAGCATGCCGACGGTAAAGGTGCCGTTCAGCACTTCACCGGCGCCTTTCCACAAAATGATTGCCGATACCACGCTGCCGGTCAGAGTGTGGGCAATGTCATAGCACATCAGCAGACGGCTCTGGCGCAACTGCGTATTTCTTCGGGTGACATTGAGATTCAGCCAGGCAGCCTCACGGTATGGAGTAACCCCGTTTATTCTCAGACTCAGGATCCCGTTGAGGGTTTCAAGAAAATACCCTGACTCCCTGGCCCCGGCATCCCAGGCATCTTCTGCTGACTGCCGCAGGGAGGGATACCACAGTGCTCTCAGCACCCCGTAGATAATAGCTGCCAGCAAGGCTATCAGCGTCATTTCAGGACTGTACAACAGCATCATGCATAGTGTGGTCACCACAAGCAGCACATCCAGAATACCTTCCAGTATCTGTGCGGTCAGCGCATGCTGGATGGTATCAACTGCCTCAAAGCGGGCATTGATACTCCCATTTTCTTTCTTTCATCTCTGACCGTGAAATCGCCGGCTGGTGTCAGCTCCAGCGCAACGCCGGTGAAGTGTTTTCCGGCATCCTGTAGAGAGAGAGTTACCTTTCCTTTATCCGGATCATGGATGACCAGTTTGCTCCCTTGTACCTTATGGAGAACAACGAAATGATTTATGTTCCAGTGCAGAATGCACGGGAGAGAAAGCGATTTCAGGTCTTCCGGCTCTAACCGTACTGCACGTGAGGCCAGCCGGATACCTGACGCGCACTCCATCAGCCGCTGCAAGGTCATTCCCTGTGTACTGATACTGAATCGTTCACGGAGCGCGGGTACGTCCGTCAGCAGTCCATGCCAGCAAGCGATCATGGCCAGACACGCCAGTCCGCATTCAGCGGACTCTGTCTGACGGATGACGGGGAGGCGTTTTCTTCCTGTCCATTTGATTGGTTCCATTACAGTTTCCCTTTAAGGCTCCAGAGTGGTTCTGTCAGCCACTCCCATAAATGACGTGTATCAAGGCTGACATCTCCCTCAAGGACCATACCGGGACGAAGAGGTTCTTTTTTTCCATACGCCAGGATAAAGGTATTCTCAGGCTCTACAATGACGCGGTAATGACCTTCATTCTCCTTCCAGGTCACAGGGGATACAGAGAGTAAATCAGAGGGAGTCAGCGTTGTACGGCTGATTTCACGGATAGTCCCGTACTGAACGCCAAACTTCTGATAAGGGAAGGCAGCAAACCGCAGTGCCACCCGCTGCCCCGGCTGAATAAAGCCAGCATTCTGACTGGTGGCATAAAGCTCGATTTGTAAACGGGCATTATCCGGAACAAGCGTCATGACTGCTTCGGAAGATTTGACTGACTGCCCCTGGCGGATAAGTACGGCTGCCACAGTCCCGGACACAGGGGCAGTCAGCGTGAAATGCTCCTGACCTGCCAGTTCAATCAGCTGCTGCTGGAGTCCCTGCAGTTGCCGATCCAGTTCAGTTTGCCTGCTCTTTCCCTGGGCAATAAGATGAATCAGATCATCCTGAGCTGCGTCCTGTGCGGAGCGCAGTTGCAAAAGCGCCTGACGCTGGTTTTCAACATTTTCCTGCGCTGAAGACACCTCAATCTGTTTCTGCTGAAACTCAACATCAGAGACATAATGGGTGATAAGCAGCTTACGATAACGACTCATGACGGCTGTAGCCAGTTCTGCTCGCCGTTCTGCCTCGGTGAGGCGCTGTACTGCACTGCTTATCTGGGGTTGTAGCTCCGCAGTACGCTGCCGGATAGCCTGCTGTTGCAGGATGTTGTCGTGTTGTTCGAGGGTTTGCTGTGAGACCAGCATGGCGTGCTGGGTTTTCAGTGAGAGGCTCATGGCGGCCAGCGTGCCGGCGCCCTGGTCGTTATAATGTTCCCCACTGAGATGATATAATGCCTCACCGGCCGTTACATGCTGTCCTTCCTGAATGGTCAGGCTGGTGACATTTCCAGCGTACTGTGGGGTGATTTTTATCAGGCCGGATGAAGGCATAACGATGCCGGTGAGATGTGCCTTACGGGTATAACTGCCAAAATAAATAAACAGGATGATGAAGAGCAGTAAAAGAAGAGTGGTGACGGCACTGAATGTCATACCAAATGAGGCCGGAATAATTATCTCACCATGAGATGTGTTATTCTGGTGCTCTATAGCTTCTTTTCTGAGTAGACTCATGATTTTCCATTTTTATTAATCTGTCAGTGTACAGGATGATGTGTCACCGCTCTATCAACAAGAGTATTTCATCAGTTATTAACTGACCCATGCACATCAATTTCTTATATCGACTGCAGGGTGGGAAAGCTCAAACTTCTGGGTTGCATATGCGGAGCTCTTATTTATTAATTTTTGTCGCACCCTTCTTGACAACAAAATACTTTCTTTCACAACCAAGAAAAAATACATCCACCATCCTGTCAGAGCCTCTCGGTTAAAAATTTAGAATCAGCAGCTGTTATCTCTGTTTTTGGATGAAATTTACAGGCCTACTTTTTTTCAAAGAAATTGCTGTTAGATGATATAATCTCACGAATGACTAACTTTATAAAATTCAACAATGCAGTCACTATGTAATCACTTATTTTTGCAGCACCAATAGTTATAACACAGGAGAAAATAAAGCCTTTTAATATATTATCTGAGTGTAACGGGTTGTACCCCAATGAATCTAAAGATATACTCATTATATATAATGCACATATCAACTTAATTATAAATACAGCCGCTTTCTGGATTGTACTGACCAATCTGACGTCCTCTCATTTTAAGCATGATGTAGCTTTCCCACCATGCTTATTTGTGTTAAGCAGCGAAATGGAACCCCTGACGGTTTATTACAGGTACTTGCAACGTCTCTTAGTGATGTCACGGCCTGCAATGCTAAAGACAAAGAGCCCCCTTTTGCAGCGACTATACCTTGAGCAGCACCAAGAAGCACAGACGTGATACATTGTCCATTTGAAAGAACGTATTTACCGGCAGCATTAATGCCTACTACGTCGATATTTGGAATTGCACCATACCCTGCTCCTGCGCCATTCAATGAAGCGTTCATAGCGGCATCACGTTTATCCCGGGCCCATTCTGAACCATGCCCTTCACCACCACTAACCTTTGTTATTTCCTCAAAAGTCAACGTCCTGATACTTGACATAGAAAAATCCCTCTTTATTTTTTAACATAATGTGCCCTTTCACTATCCCATGGACAAAATGTGTGTATAAAGTGAATAAGTGTAAATAAATGTAAATTTAAAGCAAAATATGTTCAAAAAAATCCTGCTGAAAGAGTTAATACGGTCAGCTGTAGCGGACTGCGCTTGTGACATCCGGTGATGTCACAAGGAACTAAGCTGTAAGAAAATCAGAGTCCTCATTCATCCCAGAAAAGGCGCTGGTTACTGGCCATGTACTAATCGCTTTTTTCTCCTCCGGGGATCCGAAAACTGGCTAAGTCGGATCTCTGTAACACACATGTATTTTCCCCGGAAAGTAATGGACGTATACCAGCGTGACAGCGTCATCTGACACTTTCACACATTCGATTTTCCGAATATATGGTTGTTTTTTTTGTCTTCGGGCGTATGCTTTACGCAACCGAACAGGAGGAATAATGCCCCTTACAGCCCTTAAGCTTTTCAAAAACCTGTCCGATGAAACCCGTCTGGGTATTGTCCTGCTGCTCAGGGAGCTGGGAGAACTGTGCGTCTGCGATTTCTGCACGGCGCTGGATGAGTCCCAGCCCAAGATCTCCCGTCATCTGGCAATGCTCCGGGAAAGCGGTCTATTGCTGGATCGCAAGCAGGGGAAATGGGTTCATTATCGCTTATCCCCGCATATTCCTTCCTGGGCTGCTCAGGTGATTGAGCAGGCCTGGTTAAGCCAACAGGACGACGTACAGGCCATCGCCCGTAAGCTGGCATCGGCAAACTGCTCTGGTAGCGGTAAGGCTGTTTGCATCTAAAAAATTTGCCTGAACATATGTGTTTTTTCGAATGTATGAGGTATTCAGAATGAAGACGTTAACGGTGTTTGACCCGGCAATGTGCTGCAGTACCGGTGTATGTGGTTCAGATGTCGATCAGGTTCTGGTTGATTTTTCTGCTGATATGCAGTGGCTGAAAGGACGTGGCGTACAGGTTGAACGTTACAACCTGGCGCAGCAGCCCATGAGCTTTGTTCACAATGAGAAAGCGAAAGCCTTCCTCGATGCATCCGGCGCAGAAGGGCTTCCGCTGCTGTTGCTGGACGGCGAAACGGTGATGGCTGGGCGATACCCAAAACGCGCTGAGCTGGCTCGCTGGTTCGGTATTCCGCTGGAGAAGGTAGGGTTAGCTCCCACCAGTTGCTGTGGTGGTAATACTTCCTGTTGCTGAATATGTCAGGAGGACATATGAAATTATTACAGAATATCCCGCCTTACCTGTTTTTTACTGGCAAGGGTGGTGTAGGAAAAACTTCCATTTCCTGCGCGACGGCTATCCACCTTGCCGAACAGGGTAAGCGGGTTTTGCTGGTCAGTACCGACCCGGCCTCCAATGTCGGTCAGGTATTCGATCTGGCTATCGGTAACACGATTCGCCCTGTGACAGCAGTTCCTGGGCTTTCTGCTCTGGAGATTGACCCGCAGGAAGCCGCCCGGCAATATCGGGCCAGAATCGTTGATCCTATCAAAGGTCTTCTGCCTGATGACGTTGTTAACAGTATCAGCGAGCAGCTTTCAGGAGCCTGCACCACTGAGATTGCGGCGTTTGATGAGTTCACCGGCTTATTGACAGACGCTTCCCTGCTGACCCGTTTCGATCACATCATTTTTGATACCGCGCCGACGGGCCACACGATTCGCCTTCTCCAGCTTCCTGGTGCCTGGAGTAGCTTTATTGAAAGCAATCCAGATGGTGCCTCCTGTCTTGGCCCGATGGCCGGGCTGGAAAAGCAGCGTGAGCAGTATGCTCATGCGGTAGAGGCGTTATCCGACCCTGAACGTACCCGCTTGGTTCTGGTTGCACGACTGCAAAATTCTACGCTGCAGGAAGTCGCCCGCACTCATGAGGAACTGGCTGAGATTGGCCTGAAAAATCAATATCTGGTGATTAATGGTGTGCTGCCTGAAGCCGAAGCTGAACATGACGCCCTGGCCGCGGCGATATGGCAACGTGAGCAGGAGGCACTGGCAAATCTTCCTGCCGGTTTATCTGAGCTACCGACAGATACCCTGTTACTCCAGCCAGTCAATATGGTTGGTGTTTCAGCATTGAAGGGACTGCTGGCTACCCGTTCTGAGGCATTACCGCTCCCGGTAACGAACATCCTGTACACGCCTGAAAACTTATCACTCTCTGGCCTGGTCGATGATATCGCTCGCAGTGAACACGGCCTGATTATGCTGATGGGCAAAGGTGGTGTAGGGAAAACCACGATGGCTGCCGCCATCGCCGTCAGGCTGGCCGACATGGGATTTGACGTGCATCTCACGACCTCTGATCCTGCTGCGCACCTGAGTACAACGCTGAACGGCAGCCTCAAAAACCTGCAGGTCAGCCGCATCAACCCTCACGATGAAACCGAACGCTATCGCCAGCATGTTCTTGAGACGAAGGGAAGAGATCTGGACGAAGCAGGGAAACGGTTACTGGAAGAGGATTTACGCTCTCCCTGTACTGAAGAAATTGCCGTGTTTCAGGCCTTCTCCCGTGTGATTCGTGAAGCGGGTAAGCGCTTTGTTGTCATGGATACCGCCCCTACCGGACACACGCTGCTGTTGCTGGATGCGACCGGGGCTTATCACCGAGAGATTGCCAAAAAAATGGGGAGTAAAGGTCATTTTACTACCCCCATGATGCAGCTTCAGGACCCGGATAGAACCAAAGTTCTGCTGGTTACGCTTCCTGAAACCACACCGGTGCTGGAAGCGGCAAACCTGCAGGCTGACCTTGAAAGAGCGGGGATTCATCCGTGGGGCTGGATTATCAATAACAGCCTTTCCATTGCGGATACGCGTTCTCCGTTGCTTTGTCAGCGTGCTCAACAGGAACTGCCTCAGATTGAGGCTGTTAAGAATCAGCATGCTGACCGTATAGCGCTTGTTCCGGTGCTGGCGTCAGAGCCCGCCGGTATTGAAAAGCTCAGAGAGTTGATGAGTTAATTTTTTGACATCTACAGGGCGACAAAGTCGCCCTGTCAGGAGGTTTTATGTTACTGGCAGGCGCTATTTTTGTCCTGACCATTGTTTTGGTTATCTGGCAACCAAAGGGATTAGGGATCGGCTGGAGTGCAATGCTGGGCGCGGGACTGGCTCTGATATCTGGCGTTGTGCATGTGGGCGATATTCCGGTGGTGTGGAATATCGTCTGGAACGCGACGGCGACCTTTATTGCCGTGATTATTATCAGCCTGCTGCTTGATGAGTCCGGCTTTTTCGAATGGGCGGCATTGCATGTTTCGCGCTGGGGTAACGGTCGTGGCCGTTTGCTCTTTACGTATATCGTTCTGCTTGGTGCAGCGGTGGCGGCACTGTTTGCCAACGATGGTGCGGCACTTATTCTGACGCCGATAGTCATCGCCATGCTGCTGGCATTAGGGTTCAGCAAAGGCACGACACTGGCATTCGTCATGGCTGCCGGGTTTATTGCCGATACAGCCAGCCTGCCGCTTATCGTGTCCAACCTGGTTAACATCGTTTCTGCAGACTTCTTTGGACTGGGCTTCACCGAGTATGCGTCGGTAATGGTGCCGGTGGATATTGCAGCCATTGTTGCCACGTTGGTTATGCTGCATTTGTTCTTCCGCAAGGATATCCCACCGACTTACGACCTGGCTCTTCTGAAAGCACCGGCAAAAGCGATTAAAGATCTGGCAACCTTCAGAACCGGCTGGATAGTTTTAATACTTCTGCTGGTTGGGTTCTTTGTCCTTGAGCCGCTTGGTATTCCCGTTAGCGCGATTGCGGCTGTTGGAGCTGTGATCCTGTTTGCAGTAGCTAAACGAGGCCATGCCATTAAAACTGGCAAAGTGCTGCGCGGTGCGCCATGGCAGATCGTCATCTTCTCATTGGGGATGTACCTGGTGGTCTACGGTCTGCGCAACGCCGGGCTAACCGAATACCTTTCAGGTGTGCTGAATGTACTTGCGGATAAAGGACTCTGGGCTGCAACGCTGGGTACTGGCTTCCTGACGGCTTTCCTGTCTTCCATCATGAACAACATGCCTACCGTGCTGGTTGGCGCTCTTTCTATCGATGGAAGCACCGCAACAGGCGTTATCAAAGAAGCGATGATCTACGCCAACGTGATTGGCTGCGATCTGGGACCTAAAATTACACCTATTGGTAGCCTGGCAACGCTGCTCTGGCTGCATGTCCTTTCACAGAAGAATATGACCATCACCTGGGGATACTATTTCCGCACCGGGATCGTCATGACTCTGCCTGTGCTGTTTGTAACGCTGGCAGCGCTGGCGCTACGTCTCTCTTTCACTTTGTAATGAGATACTGATATGAGCAACATCACCATTTATCACAACCCGGCCTGCGGCACGTCGCGTAATACGCTGGAGATGATCCGCAACAGTGGTAATGAACCGACCGTTATTCATTACCTTGAAAATCCACCGTCACGCGATGAGCTGGTCAAACTCATTGCAGATATGGGCATTTCAGTCCGGGCTTTGCTGCGCAAAAACGTCGAGCCTTATGAAGAACTGGGGCTTGAGGAAGATAAGTTTACTGACGATCAGTTAATCGATTTTATGCTTCAGCATCCGATCCTGATTAACCGTCCGATTGTGGTGACACCGTTGGGAACGCGTCTGTGCCGCCCTTCCGAAGTGGTACTGGATATTCTTCCGGATGCGCAAAAAGGCGCATTTGCTAAGGAAGACGGCGAGAAAGTAGTAGATGAGGCAGGGAAACGGCTGAAATAACCGAAAGGGGGCGATGCCCCCTTTCTCCTGCCTCAGCGTCCGGGTACCGGACTGTCCGGCAGCGTACAGCTCCCTTTTCCCAGCTGACGCTGCAGCAACACCGTGTCCAGCCAGCGGCCATGCTTGAAACCGATGTCCTTCAGCGTGCCGATTTCAGTAAATCCGGCGCGAAGATGCAGCGCTACAGACGCGACGTTCGCACTGTCCCCCACAACCGCTATCATCTGGCGGTATCCCTGAGACCGGGCCCATGTTAAGGCATGATCGAGTAAGGCTTTTCCGCCCCCCTGCCGCTGATAAGCCGGATCGATGTACACCGAATTTTCAACCGTAAACCGGTAGGCATGGCGTTCGCGGTAGCGGGAGAGATAACAGTAGCCGATGACCGTCTCCCCCTGCAGGGCGATATACCAGGGAAATCCACGTGACTGAACATTTTTCACCCGGGCAAGCATTTCCTGCGTGTCCGGGGGTTCCGTCTCGAAGCTGCCTGTGCCGTGCAGGACATGATGGGCGTAAATGCGCCGTATGGCGGGAATGTGCTGCTCTTCAGCATTGATAATGTGCATTGTATGACTCCTGTGACGTTGACTGACACACTACCGGAATTCGCGACGGCAGATTAAGCGCTTCATCTTATGACCTGTATAAGGAAATGTTTTAAGTGGAGGTAGGGCGTCGCCCCACCTGTCAGCCCGCCATTTCAGCCAGCAGGTCCACGCCTACCGGGTCGTCCTTCAGCAGTGGCGTCAGGGCAATGCGCTGTGCATAATGCCCGGCAACGTCGTCGATCAGCGGCAGTTCGCGACGGGCACGGGTGACCAGGAACGGGGAGGACGGCTTCGCGGCCGCGAGGCTGTTATTGATGACCCACGCCCAGGGTTCAATCCCGGCCCGGCGTAAGTCCTGCTGCAGCCCGGCCGCTTCCAGTACCGGCGTGGTTTCGGCAAGCGTCACGATAATGACTCTGGTCTTCTCCGGATCCTGCAGCTGCATCATTGGCGTTATCACGTGATCGTGAGCCTGCCCCATCTGGCGCACCATTTCCCGGTGATAGGCCCCGGTTGCATCCAGCAACAGCAGCGTATGCCCGGTGGGCGCAGTGTCTATAATGACAAAATGGTCGTTGGCCTCTTTGATGATCCGGGAGAATGCCTGAAACACGGCAATCTCTTCGGTGCAGGGGGAACGGAGATCTTCCTCCAGTACCGCCAGTCCCTCTTCATCCAGACCTTTTCCCTGATTTTCCAGCACAAAGCGACGATAGCGCTCAGTCTCTGCTTTTGGATCGATACGGCTGACCTGAAGGCCTGGCAGCGAGCCATCCAGGGTGTAAGACAGGTGGCTGCCGGATCGGAGGTGGTCAGGTGGACTTTATGACCGCGTCTGGCCAGCGAGACCGCGACCGCAGCCGCCACCGTGGTTTTCCCCACGCCCCCTTTTCCCATCGTCATGACCAGCCCTTTTCCCGCTCGGCTGAGGTCCTCCACCAGGGAGGCAAGCTCCGGTAAATCGACCGTCGTGAGCGTGGCTCCCGGATCCGGCAGAACAAGTGTGCTCTCTGTAAACAGCGCCCTCAGGGCTTCCAGACCAACCAGATTAAAAGGCTTCAGATACAGCATCGACCGGGGAAGATGCGCGAGGTTTTCAGGCATGGCCCGTAAGGCCCGTTCCTCCCGCGCCAGAATACTGTGCGCCAGCGGATCCTGTTCACCGGCAAAGGGAGGCAGCACGCCATTGATGGCAAGGTGCTGATGCTGCAGACCGATAGCCGACAGCTCCTCGTGGGTATGGGAGACCTCTTTCAGGGTCGACGCCTGTGCGCGGGCAACCAGAACCAGTCGCGTGAGTGCCGTATCAGAGAGGGCTTTCACTGCGTCAGCGTACTGGTCCTGTTGTTTCTCCAGCCCCACCAGAGGGCCGAGGTTCGCCGCAGCATCAGGATGTGCATCGAGGTACCCGCTCCAGGCGCCCGGCAGCTCAAGCATACGGATGGTGTGTCCGGTTGGTGCAGTATCAAAGACGATATGATCATATTTTTCGCGCAGTTCATGACTGGTCAGCAGCGCGGTAAATTCATCAAACGCCGCGATCTCCGTGGTACATGAACCGGAAAGCTGTTCTTCAATGTTGCTGATGACATCGGCAGGCATCAGTTCACGAACAGGATCGAGCACGCGATCGCGGTAAGCCTGCGCGGCCGCCATCGGGTCAACTTCCATTGCCGCAAGGTTTTCCACGGTGCGGATACCAGTGATCCGGTGGCCCACAGTCTGGCTGAAGACCTGACCGACATTGGAGGCCGGATCGGTACTGACCAGAAGCGTTCTCCGGCCCTGGTCAGCCAGCCATACCGCCGTCGCGCAGGCCAGAGAGGTTTTCCCCACGCCGCCTTTGCCGGTGAAGAAGATAAACGGGGGGATATTCTGTAAAAATGGCATCGTCATTGTTGAGCTCCTCCGGGATTAAGGCATACGGGGAATGCTGCAGCAGCGCGGCTGCGTGCTGTCTTCATTCCAGTCCTGCGTGAGGGAAATACCGGCCCAGCGGGCGATATCTTCCCGGGACGGGAGCTTGCCCGCCATCACCAGCTGGCCGTCAAGCAGGGTAGCGGGAAGGGACTCCATTCCTGACGTGTTCAGGAAGGCCCTGATGACGGGCGTATTCAGGAATTGCTGCGGGTTCTTTGCCAAGCTGTAACGCTGAATATTCACACCATGCTTTTTCGCCCATTCGGCGCTGGCGTTCCATTTGACGGCTTCATCGCTGACCACGACGCTGCTGGTCGCACAGCAGCCTGCGGCTTCAAAGATCTCAATTTTTGACATGGACTGTTTACCTCAGTGTTGAATGATGGGGCTTTACACTGAGGTAAACGAGTGAGGCGGGAAAAAGATGCGCGGTTAATCCATTTTTTTATGGCAGCAGACGGAAGACGCATCATCCACTTCCACCTGGCAGAGTTCCGTCATCGTCTTCTTCAGATGTTTCCGGGCGCGAAGCAGGCGCGACTTAAACGCCGTCAGCGTGATCCCCAGCTCGTCGGCCAGGCGCTGCTGGGGACGCCGGTTCAGATCGGCCTCTTCTATCAGCCATCTTTCCTCGTCAGGTAAGGCCTGCAGGGTTTCAGGCAGGCAAATCTCCAGCGTTGAAACCGCCTCATGGAAGGCGTCAGGCAGCGGGATCTCGTCTTCCAGCACCACGACGTCTCTGGCGGCACGGTACTCATCCGTCAGCAGATTCCTCGCCGTCCGGTACAGCCAGGCCCGCGGGTTCTCCATTTCACAGAAGCGGTCTGCACAGGCCCGGGCGCGCAGGAAGACTTCCTGAAGCAGATCGGCTGCCTGCTCCCGATCGCCTGTCCTTGATGCCAGAAAACGGGAGAGCTCTGCTTCATGCTGTTGCCAGAACACGCTCATGCAGTTGTTGAATGCCGTTACATCACTCATACCAGCCCTCAGATTTTGCTCTGATTCACCCGCCGGGAAAGTGCTTCTGCCGACTCTTTACGTTCACTGTAGCGATCGACGAGATACGCTGCATACTCCCGGGTCAGCAGGGTAAACTTCATCAGCTCTTCCATTACATCCACAATACGGTCGTAGTACGGGGATGGTTTCATCCGTCCGTCTTCATCAAACTCCTGCCAGGCTTTCGCTACCGAGGATTGATTAGGTATAGTAATCATTCGCATCCAGCGGCCAAGAATACGCATCTGGTTTACCGCATTGAAAGACTGGGAGCCTCCGCAGACCTGCATGACGGCCAGGGTTTTTCCCTGAGAAGGGCGTACTGCGCCCTCTGATAGTGGTATCCAGTCAATCTGGGCTTTCATAATGCCGGTCATCGCACCATGACGTTCAGGAGAGCACCATACCATCCCTTCAGACCAGCGCACCATTTCGCGAAGTTCCATAACCCTGGGATGCGTATCCGCTGCATCATCCGGCAGAGGGAGACCGGAAGGATTAAAGATGCGGACATCCGCACCCATGGCGGTAAGAAGCCGGGCAGCCTCTTCGGTGGCCAGACGGCTGTAGGACCGCTCTCGAACGGAACCGTACAACATCAGGATCCGGGGAGGATGGTCAACTGTCTTTACACCCAGGCGGACCCCGGTGAGACCTGTATCAAACAGCTCAGGAACAACATTTTTCAGTTCAGCAATCATTTTTTCTCCGGTGGTGACATAAAACCAGGCGGGGCATATTCGTCTGCACAGCACTCTTCTGTCAGAAAGGCAATCAATGCAGCAAGGTTGTCATAACAGGCGTGGCAGAACAGTGTTCTCCCCTGCCTTTCCTGGCGAACCAGTGAGACGGATATCAGCGATGAAAGATGATGACTCAGGGTCGAGGCCGGAATGGCGAGATGTTGCTGCAGTTCCCCCACGGGCAGTCCCTGACGTCCGGCCTTAACGAGTGTTTTGTAAATATCGAGACGAGTGGTGTGGCCAAGTTCTTTCAGCACCATCGCGGCGATTTTCAGCTCCATCCCATTCCTCGTAATTTTATTTCTATATTTCCAGAATAATAGAAATATATAGTGAGCGCAACCACGTCCATAATATGACTCCATCTCCGGGGCCTTACACTTACGCGGCATGGAGAAAACATGATCGGTGTTTATACCTCTCAGAAATGAGGTACGTCACAATATATATGGAAAAATGCATATGAATCCGTCACAGTAGAAACCGATTCCCGCTAAAAATAAAATGACCTTCATCCTTTGCTGACGGGCGCATTATGTCCCGCCGCCGGGAAGCCCAGGCAGGCTCGTTTTCTGACTGCCTATGAATACAGCAAACATACGGTACAGAGAAATGGCAGAGATCATCATTAGAAAAATGCACGAAGAGGACTGGTGTGCAGTCAGGGAAATTTATCAGGAAGGAATTGCAACAGGGAACGCCACCTTTCAGACCGCAGCACCTGAGTGGCTGGAATGGAATGAAGGGCATCTTCAGGACTGCCGCTACGTCGCCACTGTTGATAACAGAGTGGTGGGATGGGCTGCGCTATCTCCTTTTTCCCGCCGGCATGCATACCGCGGTGTCGCAGAGCTGAGCATTTATGTCAGTACTCATTTTCAGGGAAAAGGCGCGGGCAGGGCTTTGCTCTCCGGGCTGATAAAGGGCTCGGAAAGTGCGGGTTTCTGGACGCTACTTGCTGGCATCTTTCCGGAAAACCAGGCCAGTGTTGCTTTACATCGCAGCCAGGGATTCAGGGAAGTCGGCTGCCGGGAAAAAGTGGGTGAAATGAACGGAAAATGGAGAGATGTTCTCATTCTGGAAAGGCGTAGCCGGACAGTGGGTTGCTGAAAAAAAGAATGCCTCTGTTCATCAGAGGCATTCTGTCCTGGAAGGGACTTTATTCCGGTGAGGGTGACTTCAGTTGCGGCATAAACAGCTGGCAGCACGCAACAGCTACAAGCCCGCCAGACAGCGGAGCGGCCCAGTACAGCCACTGATTATCCCAGTATCCCATGGCCAATGCCGGCCCGAAGCTACGGGCCGGGTTCATGCTTGCCCCCGTCAGCGGCCCGCCAATAAAAGCATCAAGAAAAACAGCAATGCTGATAATCGCGGGGTTTCTGGTCGTTAGGATGCTCATAATCAGAATAAAAGTCATGACACCTTCGATGAAAAAGGCATTGTACAGTGATACCCCCATATGGACCCGGGTCACCCCGGCCAGCAGGGAGTGGCCAAAGACAGCCTTCAGGCACAGTGCAGCAGCGCCGGCCCCTAACAACTTTTGCAGGCCCGCAGCAGCAGTCTTCTGCATTGCTGAAAAATCTGCAGCATCAGCTGGGGCTTATCGCAGGTGGTGAAGCAGGGAGACGAGCTGCAGTAGCTTCAGGAATACAGATCAGCGCGGATACTTTACTGCGCAGAGTGGTTCAAGCTCCGGAACAAACAGAGAACCGGACCAGGCATGTTGGTATTGACGAGTGGGCATGGCATCGGGGCCACAGGTACGGCACACTGATCGTAAATCTTGATACCCATCGCCCCCTGGTGTTACTGCCAGGCCGGGAGCAACGCACTCTGGCGGCATGGTTCAAAAAATACCCAGAAATACAGGTCGTCTCACGCGATCGTGGGGGGATCTATGCGTTAGCTGCTCGCGATGGTGCACCGCAGGCAATACAGGTGGCCGATCGCTGGCATCTGCTGAAGAATATTGGTGATGCGCTGGAGCGCATGATGTACAGACACATGCCATTGATACGACTGGTGGCCACCGAGTTATCCCCCCAAAAAACAGAATGCTGAAGCGTCTTTGGTGCCAACGTCAACGTTACGTCGCCCTGAACGTATTAAACGAGAGCGACGTGACAAACGGTATCAGCGCTGGGCTGAGGTAGACTCTCTTCATAAAAAGGGTTGTGGGATAAGAGAAATATCGCGTATCACCGGACTGTCCCGGGTGACGGTTCGCCGGTGGATACAGTCAAAAGCGTTCCCTGAAATATCAACTAAGCCACCCAGACCCGGGTTACTTGAACCATGGCAGGAATGGCTGGAAGAACAACGGATAAACGGTAACCATAATGCCGGGCAGCTATGGCGGGAGATGGTAAATGCTGGCTTCACCGGGAGCGAAACGACGGTCAGGGATGCTGTGGCTAAGTGGCGTAAGCAGGTTAACAGTCCCGTTATCGCCCCAGTTCGACTCCCCTCAGCATCCAGAGTAAGCCGCTGGTTAATGCCCTGGCGAATGATCAGAGGAGAAGAAAACTATGCATCCCGCTTCATCGAATCGATGTGCCAGAAAGAACCGCAACTGAAAATGGCGCAACAGCTGTCGCTCGACTTCTATCGAATGTTGAAAACGAAGAATAAATCGCAGTTAAATCAATGGTTCTCTGACGTCAGTCAAAGTGGGCTCATTGACCTTCAGCGTGTTGCGGCCGGTATGGAAGCGGATGCAACAGCAATACACGAAGCGATAAGCAGCAGATGGAGTAATGGCGTTGTGGAAGGCCATGTAAACCGCCTGAAGATGCTGAAACGGCAGATGTACGGTCGAGCTGGCTTCGAGTTACTGCGACGACGAGTCATGAGCCCTCTGGCTTAAACAACTCCACCTAAGTTGCGGAAGACCCAGTTTTGCACCGTTGGTAACAGTATAGCAGCGGTGTTTGACGTTCTGGCCATGCATGACATAGGCACGCATCGCGCGGAGCTGGGAGACAATATCTGCTCGCTGCCGGTGGAACAGCACATGATCTATTTTGTGTCATCACATTCGGTGGTTATGATCATTCGTATTCTCAGCCAGTCTCAGGATACGGCGCGGCATGAACCCTGGATATAGGATATAACCGGGAACGAAAATAATAATTAAAAACAATATGATACTGATATTTTTTTCATGAACTGAATTCTCGCGCAACATAAGTTAAATTTTATTTGATCAGGGCCAATTATGATAATGGTGATGGATGCTTTTGATGACACTTATTAATTACGAAAAAAAACGCTCCCGGCGGGAGCGTAAGCCAGTGACTTCGGCGTCAAATGAGGGTCTGACAAGTGGAGCTGCGGGTTAATTCTGGGTGATCTGGCTGCGATGCTTTTCAGCCTGCTGCTGATGAATCACTGAAGACTGACCATTATTCGCCTTCTCGTGTACAACAGCGGCTTTCTCATGCTCGTTCATTTCGGAAAATGATTTTGCTGTTTCGTTAGAAGCTGCTGGCTTGGATTTCATCATTTTTTTATGCATTTCAGCCATGTCCTGATGGGCAGAAGCGTTGCCGTTTTGCATCATTTCATGGGTCATTGCAGCCTGATCGTGACCGCTCATATCCATCATTGTCATACTGTCTCCCTGAACAGCGCTTTTTTCAGAGGTTGACTGCATCTGATGGGCGGGTGCCTGGGCATTATTTACCTGGTCATGCATGTTCATTGTCTCTGCAGCCATGGCGGATGAAGCGACAGCCATAATGGCAACAAATGATACAAGGATCTTTTTCATGGTTGGGTCTCCGGTGTTTTCATACCCAAACAATCAACGGCTTATAACAGAGAAAGCATTTGATCTCAGGGCTGGTTGATCATCACGCCAGGAACCGGGCGATTGAATTATCACGCTGTCCTGATTTATGGCTGATTATAAAAAACCGCCTCTGTTTATCGCGTGACTGAACGATGACATTTTTGTCACCTTCCGGGTTTCTCCTGAATAACGGTATTAATCCATTAACAGACGCACACTGAACACAATTTCCCGCCCCTGCTGTTCTGCTGACAGCTCGCCGCCGTGAGCATGAATGATCGACCTTGTAATTGATAATCCCAGCCCCGCGCCTTCCGTGTTGTAGAACCTTGATGAGTCTGCGCGATAGAACCGGTCAAACAAACGTTCCAGATTAGCGGGAACCTGGCCGGACATCGTATTCGTAATCATCACGTTCACACAGTCACTGTCACGCTCAATGTGTATCGCTGTACAGGTGTTATCGGGAGAATACTTGATTGCATTGGAAAGCAGGTTACTGAAAGCACGTCGGAGCATATCGCTGTCTCCGGCAACAACGCCCTCTCCTTCAACCGTGATTGTCTTTCCTGTTTCGTCTGCCAGGGGCTCGAACAACTCACGTAATTCATTCAGTTCGGCTGCCAGATCCACATCATGTTTATCCAGCCGCAGCAGACCATGCTCTGAACGTGCCAGAAAAAGCATGTCACTGGTCATTCGTGACAACCTTTTCAGTTCTTCCAGGTTAGCGAATAAAATTTCGCGGTAATGCGAAACATCCCTTTCCTTAGCCAGTGCAAACTGCGTCTGCATCATCAGATTACTGACTGGTGTGCGCAGCTCATGCGCGATGTCAGACGAGAAATCTGACAGTTTCCGGAATGCCCCCTCCAGGCGATCAAACATATTATTGAACTCCTGCATGGTCTCAGAGATTTCCGGCGGAGCCAGATCGGGATTTAGACGCTGATCCAGGCTGTGTACGGTCATGGAGGAAGCCAGACTGGTCATTTCCCGTAGCGGTTTCAGACCAATACGTGTGGTCAGCCAGCCCAGAAAAACAGAAATAAAGACCAGACCGATATTGAACCAGAACAGCCAGGTACTGAGTTTGTCCATAAACAGGGTGTGATACCCAGTATCCGTGGCAACCGTAATGATGACATGTTTGCTTTTACCCTGTTCCGGCGTCACGGCAACCCGCCGCGAGATACTGCGGTACACGGTGTTATTTTCTTCCGTCTGGATCATATAGTCGAGAATATCACCCGACTTATTAAGCAGGACCGCTGGAACAACAGAATTTTTGGCATAGAGTTCAACAATTTTTTCATTTTCCATGTTTTTTATAGAAATGAATAAGCCATTGTGCCCCACCATCGCATCGTTTATTTTTTCTGATAATGACTTAATATCCGTTTTGTTCCTGAACGTCTCTGTTTTAAGAAACTCTTCGGTGAGCTGAAGTTTACCTGTCAGAAAATCGCGGTCCTGATTATCGAAATAGCCATTCAGGGTGCTAATCAGGATAAAACTTGATAACCACCATACCGTAAGCATCACCGCAGAAAAAATCAGGCTCAGGCGTGTGGTCAGGGAAATTTTGAACCTCACTCTTCTCTGATCTCCAGGACATATCCGGCACCGCGAACGGTATGGATCAGTTTTGGCTCAAAGTCATCATCAATTTTACTTCTCAGACGTCTCACGGCGACATCAATCACATTCGTATCACTGTCAAAATTCATGTTCCAGACCAGGGACGAGATAAGACTCCTGGGTAACACTTCTCCGGTGCGTTGCAGCAGCAACTCAAGCAGAACGTATTCTTTACCGGTGAGATGGATCTTCTTCCCCGAACGGATCACGGTCCGGCGCACCATATCAACGGTCATATCGGCGATGGTGCAGACTGTTGCGGCCTGCGAGCGTGCCCGGCGCAGTAGGGTTCTTACACGTGCAACCAGCTCCGTAAAATCAAAGGGCTTAATCAGGTAGTCATCTGCGCCAAGCTCCAGTCCTTTCACTTTGTCCCGCACGTTGTCCTTTGCGGTTAAAAACAGGACCGGTTCTTCGTGCCCGGACTCCCTCAGTGCGCTGATGATTTGCCACCCGTCGAGGAAAGGCAGCATCACGTCCAGTATTATCAAATCATACTGTCCCTTCGACGCGGCCCCGAGACCATCGCGGCCATTATTAAAGAGATCGGCCTGATAGCCTTCCTCAACCAGTCCCTGCTGCAGGTAACGACCTGTTTTTTGTTCGTCTTCAACGATTAAAATACGCTGCATGGTCAACTCGCTGATATGAAAGTAAAAATCTCACGCATGAGCTTTGGCTGTCCCCTAGCTGATCTGAGACGGAGCAAGCATTCCAAGCCACGCTACGGCGCCCAGAATGATAATCGCAACAACGAATTCTGTCAGGATGCTGTTTCGCATCAGGGCAACGCTGCGATCATAATTCCCTTCCCTGACCATAACTTCAAGCCGGGGACCCAGGTGAAACCGGTTTGCTGCAGCCAGAAGAAGCATCAGAACAAACAGAGCCGTCTTGGCAAGCAATATCCTCCCCCAGGAACTGTTGAATAAGGGAGTTAAGTTACCCTCAGCAATATACAGATAGTTGACCAGCGCACTCAGGATCAGGGCTACAACAATCACCGTTCCTGCCGTGGCAAATTTTGCCAGGGAGTCAGATATCACAATGACGCTCTGTGCATTATGCTCGTTTCTGCGCATCAGCAGGATAGCAAATGCAACCAGAGCACCTGTCCAGGCACCTGCAGCGCCGAGATGGGTCAGATCGCTCAGTAAATGGAGATAGTAATGCAGACCGTCATGCATAACGGCGTGTCCTCCCCAGGCAAGTGTAGCCAGCGCCACGCCCCCACTCATCGTCATCAGCAGGCAGGACAATACTCTCTTATTAGTGTAAAGGAACAAAGCACCGAGTGTGGTAAACAGGGCACAGAGTCTGACAATCCAGCTAATACCCACATCAGTTTCTTCTATCACCATCTCGATAACATGGATGGATAATTCTCTGAGGTCAGTTACTCCACTCATGGCATTAGATACCAGGAGCATATTAATGCCAGTAAGAATGATGCCTGTAACAACAGCAAAGGTTATAAACGACCTGAAATTAGTCAGGTTATAGGTTTCATGTCTGACACCGCTTATTCCATATATCTGAAAAAATGGCAATCCAAATATTACCATCAAATCCAGATAAAGAAGAAAACGAATAACAATCATAATCAGGTCGTTCATAATATTACTTCACTGTAAAGGTGTAATTACCGGTAATAGGGTGCGTATCTGAAGAAACCGCGCGCCAGTCAACACGATAAGTGCCAGCGGGTAAAGGCTCTCGCGGAATAATGACCATCGATTTAGGGTCAGCGCCTGGCGCCACTTTTGCCGCGACCGGCATCGGAGAATGTGATGACATGCCTTTCATACCCGTCATCGTTAATTTTGCACCTGAGAATTTCACGGTCAGATTTTCCGAGAAATTAAGCTGAATCTTTTCCGGGGCCGCTACGGCTGAATCAGCCTGTGGCACAGAGCTTTTTAATTCCGGATGGGCCATAGCAGAGAAAGCAACGCCCATAACGAGGCCACCTGTAAGAATGGCTTTATTTAAAATCGACATTTTATTTACCTGTTTAGTTGAGTGTTTTATATCAGTGCGTTAAAACCAGATTCTGGCTCCCGCCAGGAATACTACCTGATGGTCTTTCTCACCTTCTCTTTTCGCCATATCGGATGTTTTCCCGTAAAGTTGATTCCAGGAAACGCCTATATAGGGTGCAAACTCACGGCGTATTTCATAGCGCAGCCGGAGCCCCAGCTCTGTGTCAGTCAGTCCCCTGCCGCGACCCCGCGATTCATCATCCTGACTGTAGAAATTCACCTCATAGGATGGCTGGAGTATGAGCCGGTTAGTCAGTAAAACGTCGTATTCTCCTCCCAGACGAAGGGCTGCTTTTCCGCCATTACTGACAAAACCCGTAATTTCAGACTCAAAATTATAGAGTGCCAGCCCCTGAAAACCGACAGCAGCCCAGGTCCGGGCAGAAGCAGGTCTGAAATCCTGCCTGACACCCGCAACCAAATCCCACCATGGGCCAACCGCATGTCCCCAGAGTAACTGCGCTTCAGCCGCCTCCGTTTCCCCATTGCTTCGTTCACCTTCACTCTTTAGCCAAATCCGATCTGTGTCGCCTCCAATCCAGCTGTTAACACTCCAGCTGAAATTGTTGGTGTTATCCGACCGTTGCCATTCCAGTTGATCCAGCAGAACCAGATAATTAATCGCACTGTCGTGAATCGCATGCCCCTGTAAATTGCCGAATGCAGCCTTCCGGTCGGCATCGGTAACAGGCGGAATTGGCGTTCTGCTCTCAGTTACAATGGGCTCCATTGACGTCATCTCAGTGAAATTCTCATCTGCTGGCATCTGCATGGCAGACATGTCGTGCCCGGCGTGGGGATCTGCAGAGACGGAGCCCGCCGCAATAGAAAGCTGTGAGGTAAACAAACCGGCGACCAGAACAGGTATGGCCTTCAAATTTCTCTTCATTCGCATCATTCCTCCACCCGGACTTCACGAAACATTCCCATTTCCATGTGATAGAGCAAATGGCAGTGATACGCCCAGCGGCCAAGCGCATCTGCTGTCACTCTGTAACTGCGTTTTGTACCAGGGGGAACATCTATTGTGTGTTTACGAACCATGAAATTACCGTTTTCATCTTCCAGATCGCTCCACATACCATGCAGGTGAATGGGGTGAGTCATCATGGTATCGTTGATCAGCGTGATCCTGAGCCGCTCACCGTATTTCAGCAGCACCGGTGCGGCATCTGAAAACTTGATTCCGTTAAATGACCAGGCAAACTTTTCCATGTGGCCGGTTAAATGCAGTTCTATGGTACGGCCAGGTTCACGTCCGTCAGGATCCTCAAAGCGGCTTTTCAAATCCGCGTACGTGAGAACCTTTCTTCCGTTATTTCGAAGACCAATACCCGGATCATTTAATTTCGGAGAGACGCTCATCGCCTGCATATCAACCAGTGGGTTATCCGTTTCTGACGCAGGATGACTTTGCATACCCGGCATTCCGGCCATCCGGGAATGATCCATACCGGCCATGCTGCTGTGATCCATGGGCGCGGAGGATGTCCCGCTATCCGGAAGGTCAGCACCGTCCATAGACATCATCTCTCCGCTGTTATCCATGCCTCCCATCTGGCTGTGGTCCATTCCTGCCATATCATGTCCCATTCCCCCCATACCCATATCTTCCATGGTCAACAGAGGACGGGGATCGAGGGGGGGAACGGCAGCACTTAACCCTTCTCTCGTGGCCAGTGTCCCTCGAGCGTAACCGGTCCTGTCCATGGATTGTGCGAAGATGGTATAGGCCTCACCCTGAGGCTCCACAATGACATCATAGGTTTCGGCAACGGCAATCCTGAATTCGTCAACGGTAACCGGGTTTACATACTGGCCATCTGCAGCCACGACCGTCATTTTCAGCCCGGGGATACGGATATCGAAATAGGTCATTGCCGAGCCGTTGATAAACCGTAAGCGTATCTTTTCACCGGGACGGAACAGTCCGGTCCAGTTTTTCAGCGGGGCCTGCCCGTTCATGAGATAGGTGTAGGTGTAGCCACTGACATCCGCGAGGTCAGTCGGATTCATTTTCATTTCAGCCCACATTTTCCGATCGGCAATGGTGGCTGACAGCCCCCTGGTATTCACGTCGCGGAAAAAAGAGCCAACGGTTGGTTTATTGAAATTGTAGTAATCCGACTGTTTTTTTAATTTTTTCAGCAGGCTGTGAGGATTTTCATCGGTCCAGTCAGACAACATGACCACATGCTCACGATCGTAAGCAAACGGTTCTGGCTCCCTGGCATCGATGATAATGGCACCGTATACCCCCTCCTGTTCCTGCAGACCGGAATGGCTGTGGTACCAGTAAGTCCCGTTCTGCTTAACCTTAAAGGTGTAAACGTAGGTATCATCAGGCTCTATGCCCATAAAACTCAGCCCCGGAACACCATCCATATTGGCCGGAAGAATAATGCCGTGCCAGTGAATGGACGTCTGTTCATTAAGACGGTTTTTGACCTTCAGGGTAATGGTGTCACCTTCTTTCCAGCGAAGAACGGGCCCCGGCAGGCCTCCATTGATTGTTTTGGCCTGACGCTCACTGCCCGTGATATTGACGGCCGTTTCACCAATGGTCAGGTCAAACTGAGTACCCTGCAGGGATGCGGCAACTGGCAGGCTCAGACTGGAACGCGCATTGAAACTCCATACGCCAAGACTTCCGGCTACGCCAGAGAGGGTTAACCCCTTCAGGAAAGTTCGTCGAGACGTTTTCAACAGCATGCGCATTCCCTTATTTAAAGTATGGTTACTGACAGAATTCGAGAACCGATTTAAATTAAATTACTGGTTCATCCACTTACAATGAAATGAATCTAGCACACCTTAAGAAACAAATTCATTACAATCGTGTAATGTACGTGGCTGTATTACATTTACGTCATCTTCTCCACAGGTTGATTTTTTTATATATGATCATAAGGACATCTTTTATGTACCTCAGAAGGTAATTACACATGAATATATTAATCACGACCACTGCGTTTACAGCTTTATTTTGTGGGGCAGCTTTTGCTCAGTCCAGTGATATTGCCCATGAAGCACATCGATTTGTTAATAATGCCTCAGCCGTCAGTCATGTGAACTCCTCGACGCATGAAAACTTACCGGACAGGGTTAATAAAAACAACACGCCCTCATTCTCTGAAATGAATGAACATGAAAGGGCCATTGTTGCTCATTCATTTATGAACAACAGCGCGTCCTATGCGCATCAGAAAATGATTGAGGAACATAAAAAAATGCTGTCCGGCAGTGATGCAAATTCAAAGACCTCGTCTTCTTCTTTTAACGAACTGAATGCCGGAGAAAAAGCCGCTCTCGTGCATGAGCAGGTCAATAATGCCGGTGCGGAAGCACATCAGACGCAGGCAAGAAAGCTTCGCGGGCTGTATTCGACCAGGTAACTGCAGGCGGGTTAGTGCTTAGCGTCAGGTGCGCAGCAGGGCTTTACTGACGGGTTACGTAGCAGGACATGAGCCCCATATTGCTCTGCCGTAACCTGTTTCAGTCCCGTTAATCATCACCGTCGGGCTGGTCATACAGTTCCCAGAGCTTCAGGAGCAAACGGGAAACAAGATATGTTACAAAAATGACGACCATCAACGGTGCTCCCGATTAACTGACAGATGACACGCCTCCTGAAAACCCCTAGCATACGCCGCAGTGTTCATGCTAACGGCGAATTCCAGTAAATGTATTCTACCGATGTCGTAAAAGAAAATGCCTACCTTTCAGCCACCCGCTCGGGGCTGGAATCGAACGAGATCGCTACTCTTCAGCGCTCCTTGCCTTCCCGGTTTAATCTGCGGCATTTGAAAAAAAATGAATCATTAAAACTCGTACTGCAAAAGAAAGCGGGAAAATCACGTGTCGTGGCCTATAAATTTACGTCCGGTTCATTTAATTACACGGCGTATCGTATATCAGATAAAAAGTTCTATAACCTTTCCGATACTTCCGGGAAAGGCAGTCTCGATTATCCGTTACCGGCCACAGCAAGACTCAGTTCGCCTTTCAATCCTGCAAGACTTAACCCGGTATCGGGAAAAGTGAGTCCCCATAATGGCATTGATTATTCCATGCCCATGAACACGAAAATAGTCAGCGTCATCGACGGAAAAATCACCCGGGCCGAATACAACAGTACCATGGGATATTTTGTTGAAGTAACGGGAAAAGCCGGTGTTAAAACTCGCTATCTCCACCTCAATAAAATACTCGTTACTAAAGGGGCCAGGGTTACCCGGGGAGACGCTATTGCGTTATCCGGTAACAGCGGACGTTCATCCGGTCCTCATCTGCATTACGAGCTGGTCATCAATAACAATCCTGTTAACTCACTGGCGTTCCGGGCAGCGGCACCCGCTGATAACAAACTTGAACAGCATGCCTTTGCGCATGCCAGAGACTACGAACGATACCTGGAATGATAACGGGGCCGCGACGCGGCCCCGTCTGCCGGATTAATTTTTTTTATCGTTTTCACTTCCTTGATGTTGATGATCTCCATGCCCTCCGTGGCCGTGGAAAAGATGCATTAGCGGGCAGACCAGCAATAACAGATATGGCCAGTAACCTGCCACATGTGACCAGTGTTCGCGCAGGAGGGCAAATGCCGCAATCGCGGCGACAGCAATAAGCGCATAGGTGGTACTTTTCATACCGGACTCCTTCTGTTAGTAACAGACCCTTCATTCAGGGTTATTTCCCGAGCCTGACACTTTTCAGACGCAACGCATTTGCAATGACGCTAACGGAGGAAAGGGCCATAGCCGCCGCCGCAATAACTGGCGACAGCAGTATTCCATACACAGGATAAAGCAGACCTGCAGCTACAGGCACCCCAAGAGCATTGTAGATAAACGCAAAAAACAGATTCTGCCGGATATTTTTCATGGTGATTTCTGACAGATGACGGGCCCTGTTGAGTATCATCAAATCGCCTTTGAGAAGGGTAACGCCAGCACTTTCTATTGCCACATCTGTACCCGTTCCCATGGCTATACCCACGTCAGCCGCTGCCAGCGCCGGGGCATCATTCACACCGTCTCCGGCCATCGCAACCACATGGCCAGACGCTTTCAGTCGGGTTATCACTGCTTTTTTGCCATCCGGCAGAATCCCGGCTTCAACCTCATCTATTCCCAGTTTCCGTGCGACTGCTTCAGCAGTAAGCTGGTTATCCCCGGTGAGCATAACAATGCGGATCCCCGCCTGACGCAAAGCTTTAAGCGCATCCGGCGTGGTTGCTTTCACGGGATCCGAGATAGCTATCAGGCCTGCAAGGTTCCCGTCTGTGGCCACATAGATAACGGTAGCGCCTTCCATCCGCAACGTATCCGCAACGGCCTTTTGATTATCAATAACGATACTGTTTTCCTGCATAGCCAGTTCATTACCAATAACAACCCGTTGACCTTCGACATCGCCTGAGACACCTTTCCCCGACGGGGCATTGAAATTACTGACGGCAGGTATCACGATCCCCTTTTCATGCGCGGCTCTGACAACAGCCATACCCAACGGATGCTGCGAACCTTTTTCCACTGCAGCTGTTACACGTAAAAGAGATATTTCCCCACCCGGACTGAGACTGATAATCCCTGTCACCGTAGGCGAACCTTCCGTGAGCGTGCCTGTTTTGTCGACAACCAGCGTGTCCACTTTTTCAAGACGCTCAAGGGCTTCGGCATTCTTGATTAACACCCCGGCCTGGGCGCCTTTGCCCACCCCCACCATTATCGACATCGGCGTGGCCAGTCCCAGCGCGCAGGGACAGGCAATAATCAGGACCGACACAGCCGCAATGAGACCGTGCGCCATCCTGGGCTCGGGCCCCCAGACAGACCAGATCAAGAAAGCAACAACCGCGATAAGTATCACCAGAGGAACAAACCAGCCTGAAACGCTGTCTGCCATTCTCTGGATGGGGGCACGCGAACGCTGTGCATCAGCGACCATCTGAACAATTCGTGAGAGCATCGTTTCATCACCGACTTTCTCTGCACGGATGATAAGACTACCTGTCTGATTAATCGTCCCCCCAATGACAGGGTCACCCTTCGTTTTGGTAACCGGCATAGACTCCCCGGTCACCATCGATTCATCAACGGTTGTTTTGCCTTCGATCACGATACCGTCGACCGGAATACTCTCTCCAGGTCTGATGCGGAGCTTATCGCCAGGCAGGACATCTTCCGCATTAATATCCGTTTCATGACCGTCATGATCCAGCCGTCTGGCGGTTTTGGGGGCAAGGTTCAGAAGCGCAGTAATGGCGCCTGAGGTTTGTTCCCGTGCCCGCAGCTCAAGAACCTGTCCCAGCAGAACAAGCACCGTAATAACTGCTGCGGCTTCAAAATAAACGGCCACCAGGCCATCCATGTTTCTGAACGATGCAGGAAACCAGGAGGGGAAGACGGTTGCAATGACGCTGTAAACCCAGGCTACGCCGGTCCCCATTGCAACAAGGGTAAACATATTCAGGGAGCGGTTACGTAACGACATTCCGGCCCGGGCGAAGAATGGCCAGCCACACCACAACACGACAGGGGAGGCCAGAAGCAACTGCAGCCATGTGTTGTACTGTGGCGGTACTGTATTCCTCAAGTCGGGAAACAGATGAGATCCCATTTCGAGTACCAGAACCGGAAACGCCAGCAACAACCCCAGCCAGAAGCGTCTTGTCATGTCGTGAAGTTCATCACTCGGCCCCGTGGATGCCGTAGCTACGAGCGGCTCCAGTGCCATTCCACAGACAGGACAGCTTCCGGGACCACTGCGGCGTATCTCCGGGTGCATCGGACATGTCCACACACCTTCAGAATTCTCTTTTTCCGCCTGGTTGTGAGGCTGTTTTATCTGATCAGGGCTGACTTCGTGATGATCGTGGTGATGGTGATGGGAATGTTCACTGGCATCTTCGGTAAGATAACGATCGGGATGGGCTTTAAATTTACTCTCACAGCTGGCGGAGCAGAAATAAAGTTGGTGGTCCTGGTATCGAATGCTGCTGTGCGCCCTGTCGGGCAGGATGGCCATCCCGCACACGGGATCTCTCACCTTATGCAATACGTGGCCCTCGTCCGGGGATAATGTCTGCTCAGAAGCAGTCTGGTTGTTGTGTTGCACTGCATTGTCATTTTTCACAGTAACTCTCCTTATGCATACCGAAGCATCTTCTGTCTTCAGGGTATGTCATGGATGCGATTACCACGAATATCGCCGGCACAGGAGTGCCTGCTACCGGCGTCCCGTTATCAGCCGTTCCGCTGACTATTCGATTCGCTGGAAGACTTTTTTACTTCCATCCGGTGAGAATGCGATAACATCGTAAGCCTCTTTTCGGGCTCCCATCTCCATTCCAGGACTTCCTGCTGGCATACCGGGGGTGGCGAGACCGTATATACCCGAACCAGACTGCATTGCCTTATGTATCGTTGTCGCAGGCACATGGCCTTCAATGATCAAATTACCGGCAACCGCGGTATGACAACTTCGTAGTCCTGCAGGAATAGCATGCTTTTCTTTCAGGGCTGACAGCGCCTGATCATTCATGACGTGAGTTCGTACTTCAAACCCGTCTTTTTCCATCGCTTTGCCCCACAGGGAACAACAGCCACAGTTTTCAGATTTGTACATATCAATCACTTTTTCACTCGCCATCGCGGGTAGTGAAAGGCCGAGAGCCAGCGCCATTAGAACCACTTTTTTCATACTCACCTCTGTATATTATCGATATAAACCCTGACGTCAGGGTGAATCAGTAAAGAAGGACACCCACAGGGGGTGCCCTTTCAGGTTCAGGACACGCTTTTTTTATGTCTGCGCAGCCAGATTAATTTGTAGGCGGCAGGAATAATGAACAGGGACAGCAGCGGAGCCGTGATCATCCCACCAATCATGGGTGCCGCGATACGGCTCATGACTTCTGAACCTGCACCGGTTCCCCAGAGTATTGGCAGCAGACCCGCAATGATCACCGCCACGGTCATGGCTTTCGGCCGGACACGCAGTACGGCACCATGATAGAGGGCTTCATCAAGGCCTTCCGGTGTGAACGTCTCTTTACGGGACAATTCCGGGTGCGCTTCAATGGCATGACGCAGATACATCAGCATGACCACGCCAAACTCTGCTGCCACCCCGGCCAGGGCGATAAACCCGGTTCCGGTCGCCACTGACATATGGAAGCCCTGCCAGTACAGGAACCATATCCCGCCAACCAGGGCAAACGGCAGGCTCATCAGAATAAGTAAGGCCTCATCAGCCCGGCGGAATGCCAGATATAACAGGATGAAGATGATCATCACCGTCATCGGTACCATCAGTTTTAATTTCTTATTGGCGTGCTCGAGTAATTCAAACTGTCCTGAGAATGCCACACTGGTCCCCGGTCTCAGTTTCACTTTCTCACTGATGGCCGTCTTAATATCGTTCACCACCGACACCATGTCCCTGCCGCGGGCATCAACATAAATCCAGCTGGCTGGCCGGGCATTTTCGGTTTTCAGCATGGTTGGTCCGGAAACGACCTTAATATCGGCAACATCGCCCAGCGTAATTTGCTGCTTCATTGGGGTCAGGATTGGCATCTCTCTCAACGCCTGCGGACTGTTACGGTAATCCTGCGGATAGCGAATGTTAATAGGGTACCGGGCCACGCCTTCAACCGTCTCACCCACCATAGCCCCACCGATTGCTGAAGAGACGAACAGCTGGACGTCGCCCACAGTCATCCCGTACCGGGAAGCTTTCTCCCGGTTGATATCGATATCGATGTAGCGCCCGCCCTCAAGTCGCTCAGCCAGGACAGACACCACGCCAGGCACGGTTTTGGCTACCGCCTCGATACTCTGCGCCGTCGCGTCGATATCGGACAGAACAGTCCCGGACACTTTGATACCTATCGGGCTTTTGATCCCGGTTGAGAGCATATCAATACGGTTACGGATAGGCGGCACCCAGAGGTTTGCCAGACCCGGTAAACGGACTGTCCTGTCGAGTTCATCAATAATCTTGTCAATTGTCATGCCGGGACGCCACTGATCCTCAGGTTTGAGCTGGATCGTGGTTTCCACCATTTCGAGCGGCGCGGAATCCGTTGCGGTCTCTGCTTTACCGGTCTTGCCAAATACAGAAGCCACTTCAGGAACGCTTTTGATTAACTTGTCTGTTGTCTGCAGGAGCGCTGCAGCTTCTGCCGGAGAGACGCCAGGCAAGGTCGACGGCATATACAGCAGATCGCCCTCGTTAATCTTCGGCAGAAATTCACCGCCCACCTGACTCAGTGGCCAGATAACCGTGAAAATGGACAAGGCCGCAACCAGCAGGGTTGTTTTTGGCCAATGGAGGACCCGCAGCAGCAAAGGATGATACGCTTTGATCAGCACCCGGTTCAGGGGGTTACTTGTCTCGGCAGGAATTTTCCCCCGGATCCAGAATCCCATCAGAATAGGAATGACGATGATGGCCAGTGCGGCCGCTCCCGCCATGGAGTACGTTTTCGTGAATGCCAGCGGGCCAAACAGACGACCTTCCTGCCCTTCCAGGGTAAAGATAGGAATAAAGGACAGGGTGATGATCAGCAGGCTAATGAACAACGCGGGTCCCACTTCCACGGAGGCGTCGGTAATCACCTTCCAGCGGGTGGCGTTGTCAATCTGCTCACCCGGATGCTGATGATCCCACTCCTCAAGCCGTTTGTGCGCATTTTCAATCATCACAATGGCGGCATCCACCATCGCACCGACGGCAATCGCTATCCCTCCCAGCGACATGATATTGGCGTTCAGTCCCTGGAAGTGCATGACGATAAAGGCGATACACAGGCCAAGTGGCAGAGAAATAATCGCCACCAGGGCAGAACGGACATGCCAGAGGAACAGTGCGCAAACGACAGCAACAACGATAAACTCTTCAAGAAGCTTGTAACTGAGGTTATCAATCGCCCGGTCGATTAACTGGCTGCGATCGTAGGTGGTCACGATTTCAACGCCTTCCGGCAGGCTGGCCTTCAGCGTCTCCAGTTTATCCCTCACTGCCGTGATAACGTCGCGCGCATTTTTACCCGACCGCAGGATCACCACGCCGCCAGCGACTTCTCCCTGGCCGTTCAGCTCGGCAATACCACGCCTCATTTCGGGCCCGGTCTGCACGCGGGCAACATCCCGCAGATAAACCGGCACGCCGTTCTCACCTGTTTTCAGGACGATGTTATTAAAATCATCAATGCTCTGAAGATAACCGCTGGCACGGACCATATACTCCGCTTCGGCCATTTCAACGGATGAGCCACCGGCCTCCTGGTTAGACGATTCAAGTGCCTGTTTCACTTCGGGCAGGCTGATACCGTACTGGGACAGTTTTACCGGATTGACCTGAATCTGGTACTGTTTCACCACGCCGCCAACCGAAGCGACCTCAGCCACGTTCGGGATGGTTTTCAGCTCAAATTTCAGGAACCAGTCCTGCAGAGAGCGCAGTTCTGAAAGGTCGTGTTTTCCGTTGCGATCGACAAGGGCATATTCAAAAATCCAGCCCACACCCGTGGCATCAGGACCGATTTCAGAACTCACACCGGCAGGCAGTTTTCCCTGAACCTGATTCAGATATTCCAGCACGCGGGAACGGGCCCAGTACAGATCGGTGCCGTCTTCAAAAATGACATACACATACGAATCCCCGAACTGTGAAAAACCACGCACGGTTTTTGCGCCAGGTACGGACAGCATGGTGGTGGTAAGTGGATAGGTGACCTGGTTTTCTACAATCTGCGGGGCCTGGCCGGGATAGCTGGTTTTGATAATGACCTGTACATCTGACAGGTCAGGCAAGGCATCGACCGGCGTGTTAATAATCGTCCATGTACCCCAGATGCTGAGAAACAGGGCCCCCATCATGACCAGGAAACGGTTGGCGACAGAGCGCCGGATAATCCATTCAATCATCGTCGTCTCCTCAGTGCCCTGAATGCATATTTACAGGCTGGTCAGACATTGCTGGCATACTGCTTTCTGTTTTTTCAGGGTGGCGCATACGTTCCAGCGCGCCCGTAATATTGGCTTCGGAGTCAATGAGGAACAGGCCACTGACCACCACGGTATCGCCTTCATTCAGGCCGGAACCGATGCCGGACTGTTGCTGTGATTCATGCAGAACGTGGATCTGTTTCGGCACAAACTTGCCTTCATCATCAACAGTAATCACGCGCTGTTCTTTGCCGGTATCGATAACGGCCTGGCTTGGTATCAGCAGCATCTCCTGGCTCTTGGTATTCAGTTTCAGATAGGCATTCATGCCCGGCTTGAGAAACTCATCCTTATTAGAAACCTGGAGACGGACCTGAAGCGTACGGGTTGTCTGATCCACGCTGGGAAGAATGTTCCATTTTTCGACATGGAATGTTTTATCCGGATAAGCCGGTACCGAAATTTCAAACTGCGACGTATCTTTCAGCAGATATGCGATAGATTCTGGCACTGCAGCGCTGATCCAGACCGGGTCCATCCCCTGAATCTGAGCCACTACTTTATCTTTCGAAATATTCATGCCGGTGCGCAGGTCAAACGCAGTAATGACACCATCAATAGGTGCTTTAATGGTAAAACGGGTCTGGATTGTGCGGGTTGAACGCAGCCTTTGAATATCCTCTTCCGGCATACCAGCCAGACGAAGTCGCTCCAGAACCCCTTTTATCTGGGTTGACGTACCGCCTGTACCGGATAACAGCAGGAACTCACTTTGTGCCTCAACCCATTCAGGAATGGTGATATCGATAAGCGGAGTGCCTTTCTTCACATGATCGCCAATCGTCAGGGGATACACTTTTTCGACGAAACCGTCAGAGCGCGCCTGCACAATGACAAACTGATACTCGTTGTAACTGACATTAGCCGGGATTGTCTGGGAATAATTCAGCATTCCTCGCGTGACTTTTTGCGTTTTTAATCCCAGATTCTGAACCTGCGTTGGATCGATACGGATCCCTCCACTGCTTTTATCGCCACTTTCATCAGCATATTTCGGCACCAGGTCCATATCCATAAAGGGAGATTTTCCGGGTTTATCAAATTTGGTATCCGGTTTCATCGGGTCATACCAGAAAAGTACCTTTCGCTCCGGTGCCTTTTGTTCGGTTTGTACTGTTTTTTGTGATGAGTTTACATACTGCCAGGCAGTAACCGATATCAGCCCCCCTGCTATGAGGCTGCTGATAATTATTGCAGCATATTTTATCTTTAAAGAAGCCATACAATTTCTCGCTGAAAAATCAAAACACCTGGCATATGCGCCCGATCATTCATTCACAGTAATCCCTTAATGAATGTTCAGGCGCACTGGATGTATTCGCTCCGGACTGATAATCAGGATTGCGTAACGTTAATGCTTTTGAGTAAGGAGATATTGCCCTGCTGAATAAACGAGAAATCGACATGGTTGCCGGTTTTCAGGGCATTGATAGCGTCGTCTGCATTAACAAAAGTGAAGCGCATGGTCATTGCAGGCCAGCCCACAGCAGGGATTGCTTCGTGCGAAATGGTAATCTTTTTACTATTCATATCAATGTCTTTAACGACACCGGTGCCCTTGATAACCTGCTGTACCGAAGCATCACTGGCAGCATTCATATCGCCATGCTGATGTGTTTCAGCATGAAGACCGGCAGAAAACATGACAGAGAAGGCACCAAATAAAACGGCTTTAAGTGAATTACGCATTTTTAATTTCCTGATTAATTAAATAAATTTACTCTACCCAACCGCCACCCAGCGCGGTAAACAGATTAATTTCGTTAACCTGTCGGGAATAGGTAAGATCGAGAATGGTTTGCTGCGTAGCGAAGAGGGAACGTTCTGCATCCAGCACTTCGATGTAACTGACAGCACCACTTGCATATAATCCTCTGGCACGCTGGAGAGTTATCTGAAGTGAATCAAGATAACGCTGCTGTGACTCAAGTTGCTGGCTAAGACTGTCGCGCAGCGCAAGCGTGTCGGAAACATCCTTAAAGGCTGACTGAATTTTTTGTTCGTAATTAACCACCGATTGTTGCTGGCGAATTTCAGCCAGCTTCAGATTGGCTTTATTCCTGCCAGCATTAAAAATAGGAATTTCAATTTTAGGGATAAAATTCCACATTCCACTTCCTGACGTAAACAGGCTTGACAGCTCCGTACTGCTTGCGGAAAGACCACTGGTCAGGGTAATGGAGGGGAAAAAGGCCGCTCGCGCTGCGCCAATATTGGCATCAGCCGCTTTCAGCTGATATTCCGCTTCCATAATATCCGGTCGCTGCAGCAAAATTTGTGAAGATAGATTTGGTGGCAATTTTACTGGTGCGATCTCCCCGCCTTTCATCCCTTTTTCTGACGGAAGTGCGCGGTACGTTCCCAGCACCAGTTGCAGGGCATTGTTTGCCTGAGCCAGATCGCCTTCTCGTTTGGCTATTTCGGCGCGGGTACTTTCGATTTGTCCTCTCGCCTGTTCAAGTGCCAGAACGTTCGTACTCCCGGTCACGAGCTGTTGCTCAACGAAAGCATAGGACTGTTCATAATTTTTCAGCGTTTCCCGCGCAATACGGAGTTGTTCGTACGCCAGTTGCTGGCTGAAATAGCTCTGTGAAACGTTGGAGACCAGCAGGATGTGTACGGCACGACGGGCTTCTTCGCTGGCAAAGTAGTTCTGGCGATCAGCCTCACTCATGTTCTTAAGTTTGCCAAAAAAATCGAGCTCATAGCTGAGCTCCAGACCCGCGTCGTACTCCTGTGTGGTCGGCTTGTCACCTTTCAGACCACCGTTGTATGTGATCCCGGATGAGGCATTCAGTTGGGGATAACGATCTGCATCCGTGACGTTGAACTGGGCCCGGGCCTCTTCAACCTTCAGGGCAGCCATTCTCAAATCACGGTTATTATTCAGGGCTTCACCGATCAGCCTGCTGACCTGGGGATCGACAAAAAAGTTTCGCCAGCCCGTATCCTGATAGCTGTTTACCGCAGGCGTCAGACTGTTTTTAGACAATGAAAACTGCTGGGGAACCGGAGCTGGCGGACGCTGATATTCAGGTGCCAGAGAAACACAACCAGCCAGGATGAATATGGTACTGATGCTGAGTAATTTTAATTTGAACATAACGCTTCTCGTACAGGCAGACCTGGTAAATGGTTCAAACGAAATCCAGAGTATTGATAGGGATACTTTACCGAACGCTCTCTGTTTGCCGGGTGACAGGATAATGACAATGTTGTCATTTTTGCTGTAATCCGTTGATAACGATCGTGGGCGCAATAAAATGACATTAGCAGCCAGCCGGGGAGCATGATGAAAATATTAATCGTTGAAGACGAAATTAAAACAGGTGAATATCTCAGCAAGGGGCTGACAGAGGCGGGGTTCGTCGTGGATCACGCTGATAATGGTCTGACCGGATATCATCTTGCCATGACAGCCGAGTATGATTTAGTCATCCTGGATATCATGCTGCCTGATGTAAACGGCTGGGATATCATCCGTATGCTGCGCAGTGCCGGAAAGGGGATGCCGGTATTACTGCTGACGGCCCTTGGCACGATTGAACACAGGGTCAAAGGACTTGAGCTGGGTGCGGACGATTATCTGGTGAAGCCCTTTGCGTTTGCTGAACTGCTCGCCCGGGTAAGAACCCTCCTCAGGCGGGGAAACACGATGATCACGGAAAGCCAGCTTAAAGTGGCTGACCTCTCGGTTGATCTCGTATCCAGAAAAGTCAGCCGCGCCGGGAACCGCATTGTGCTCACCAGTAAAGAGTTCAGCTTGCTGGAATTCTTCATTCGCCATCAGGGAGAAGTTCTTCCCCGCTCCCTGATTGCCTCTCAGGTCTGGGACATGAATTTTGACAGCGACACTAACGCGATTGATGTCGCAGTAAAGCGACTCCGCGCTAAAATAGACAACGATTACGGGACAAAACTGATCCAGACAGTGCGGGGCGTGGGCTACATGCTGGAGATCCCGGATGCATAGCAAACCGTCCAGACGACCTTTCTCACTCGCTCTGCGGCTGACCTTTTTTATCAGCCTGTCCACAATACTGGCGTTTATCGCCTTCACCTGGTTTATGCTGCATTCTGTTGAAAAGCATTTTGCCGAGCAGGATGTCAGCGATCTGCAACAAATCAGCACCACACTGAGCCGTATACTCCAGTCCCCGGCAGATCCGGATGAAAAAAAAGTAAGCAAAATAAAGGAATCAATTGCCAGCTACCGCAACGTTGCCCTTTTGCTCCTCAATCCCAGGGGTGAAGTGCTCTTTAGCTCAGCTCAGGGGGCGGCACTACGCCCGGCAGTGAATTCAGCAGATTTTAGCGAGCACAGCCGCGCACGGGATGTCTTTCTCTGGACGGTGGAGGATCCTGCGGGACCGATGGATACCGGGTCCGAAATGAAGATGGAAACATACAGGATTATCGCCTCCTCTGGTCAGGCGATATTTCAGGGCAAACAGCAGAACTATGTCATGCTGACTGGCCTATCCATTAATTTCCATCTCCATTACCTCGATGCGCTGAAAAAGAACCTGATTGCGATTGCCGTCGTGATAAGCCTGTTGATTGTTCTGATCATTCGAATCGCTGTCCGTCAGGGGCACCTGCCCCTTCGTAATGTCAGCAATGCCATTAAAAACATCACCTCCGAGAATCTTGATGCGCGACTGGAACCGACACGCGTTCCCATTGAGCTGGAGCAACTGGTTATCTCGTTCAATCATATGATTGGAAAGATTGAGGATGTCTTTACCCGCCAGGCCAATTTCTCTGCCGATATCGCGCATGAGATCAGAACGCCCATCACCAATCTGGTGACGCAGACTGAAATCGCACTGAGTCAGGATCGAACACAGAGGGAACTTGAGGATGTCCTCTATTCCAGTCTTGAAGAGTATAACCGGATGACCAAAATGGTCAGCGATATGCTGTTCCTGGCACAGGCAGATAATAATCAGCTGATACCTGACAGGGTCATGTTTGACCTCAGAGCGGAAGTCATGAAAGTCTTCGAGTTTTTCGAAGCCTGGGCCGAAGAACGCAATATCACGCTCAAATTTAACGGGATGCCCTGCCTGGTTGAGGGAGATCCACAAATGTTCAGAAGGGCGATCAATAATCTGTTATCCAATGCCCTGCGTTATACCCCGGAGGGACAGGCAATCACCGTCTCAATAAGAGAGCAGGAGAGCTTTTTTGACCTTGTGATTGAAAATCCGGGGAAACCGATCCCTGAAGAACATTTATCAAGGCTGTTTGACCGTTTTTATCGGGTGGATCCATCCAGACAACGAAAAGGAGAAGGCAGCGGCATCGGCCTTGCGATTGTGAAGTCAATCGTGGAAGCACATCACGGAAGAGTGCAGGTGGAATCAGACGTACGCTCCACGCGTTTTATCTTATCCGTGCCCAGACTGGAGAAAATGATCCCGGAAACCCAATGCTGAAAATAAAGATGTAAATGACAAAGATGTCATTAGCCTGTCATGCAGCAAACAGAAGCCATTCGATATAATTAGTGCAACTTATCAGGAAGGCTGGATTGCTTCATCAATACCCGGCGTCAGAGTACGCCAGGAAATGAATATCCAGCCCTCTTCCGGAGAAATAAACGCTGCCGAACTTGTTTCAGTTATGGAACTGAAAACACCGGTTGTACTTCCCCGGACATCACTAATTCAGAAATGGAGAGTTATCATGAAAAATATCGTATTAGCATCTTTGCTGGGCTTTGGTTTAATTTCATCGGCCTGGGCCACTGAAACCGTGAATATCCATGATCGCGTCAACAATGCACAGGCTCCTGCTCACCAGATGCAGTCTGCTGAGGCTCCTGTCGGGATCCAGGGGACTGCTCCTCGTATGACCGGTATGGACCAGCATGAACAGGCCATTATTGCTCATGAAACCATGACGAACGGCTCGGCGGATGCTCACCAGAAAATGGTGGAAAGTCATCAGAAGATGATGGGAAATAACACGGTATCCACGACCGTCCCGTCAACGTCTTACGCGGCGATGAATGAGCATGAAAGAGCAGCGGTTGCTCATGAATTCATGAATAACGGGCAATCCGGCCCACATCAGGCCATGGCCGAAGCGCACCGCCGCATGATCAATGCAGGCTGAATGCGACGGTAGTATCCGTGCTGTTACCTTTTCCCTGATAGATTTTCCTGAAACAACGTTGCTACATTTTTGCCCCCCGTCAGGGGGCTTTTTTGTCTGACTCAGCTACACTTAACCGGTACCTGTCTGAAAGGAATTATTATATGGGCTATTTGCATTCTAGGGTTGGAATTCATCCATTCTAACCCTTGATTCTTAGTCGGACAAAAAGCTGCTTCTGGTTGGATTTTTCTGTTTTTCACCACCCTGCGAAAATCTAACATTGGTTGGATTCTCAGACGCGCCCTCTCTCGCGTTAATCCAACTCTCCACCTTCTGCCTGCTTCAACAATGTCGGAATGTGCGGTCCATACTCGACCTTGCCTCGTCCTGCTCGAATACCACTGCCAACCTTGCGGGCTTCTTTGGAGTACAACGTCTTTGCACGGATGATCTCATAGCTATAACCCCGACCTAACCGGTTGGACATCTTGATCAAACCGTTGAGCCCTTCGGTATAGCCATTGGTGAGTGAGAACGGCGCATCCCAGTAGGCAAAGATGTCGTCGTAATGGTTGTGTACCGTTTTTACCAGTTTTTTGAAAGGCTCCATGCCATAAGGCGGCAGGCTGTTCTTCCAAGCCTCAAAGGCGTTCTGAGCACTCTGCTTGTCGGGTTCGTCGTAGATGCAGAAGAAGGCTTCCTTGAAGTCATAGGCCATGGCAAGTGCTGGGATCGCCTGCTTTACAACCTCCAGCGCCTTTTGCTCTGCGGGCGTCAGGTTGCCGGGTCGCTTCAGGGTAAGCCAGCGAATGGACTTTTTGACGTAAATGCGATCTTCTTTGCTTAACTGTGCCTGGGTAATGACCCCAACTTACTGATAGTGTTTTATGTTCAGATAATGCCCGATGACCTTGTCATGCAGCTCCACCGATTTTGAGAACGACAGTGACTTCCGTCCCAGCCTTGCCAGATGTTGTCGCAGATTCAGGTTATGTCGCTCAATGCGCTGAGTGTAACGCTTGCTGATAACGTGCAGCTTTCCCTTCAGGCGGGATTCATACAGCGGCCAGCCATCCGTCATCCATACCACGACCTCAAAGGCCGACAGCAGGCTCAGAAGACGCTCCAGTGTGGCCAGAGTGCGTTCACCGAAGACGTGCGCCACAACCGTCCTCCGTATCCTGTCATACGCGTAAAACAGCCAGCGCTGACGTGATTTAGCACCGACGTAGCCCCACTGTTCGTCCATTTCAGCGCAGACAATCACATCACTGCCCGGTTGTATGCGCGAGGTTACCGACTGCGGCCTGAGTTTTTTAAGTGACGTAAAACCGTGTTGAGGCCAACGCCCATAATGATGTAGCCCCCTGAAACACCGGACAGTAGCTGTATCTCCAGATAAGAGATAGGCTTGAATATATGTCTAACACTAACGCCAATTTTGAGATGACCGGGATCCTGTTAGGGCAAGAAGCCCGTAAACGTAAAACTCCTCAGGAGAAGATCGCCATTATCCAGCAGACGATGGAGCCGGGCATGAATGTCTCCCATGTCGCCCGCCTGCATGGTATCCAGCCCAGCCTGCTGTTTAAGTGGAAGAAGCAATATCAGGAAGGCAGCCTCACCGCCGTTGCGGCCGGAGAGGAAGTCGTTCCTGCTTCTGAGCTTACTGCTGCTCTGAAGCAGGTCCGGGAACTTCAGCGCCTTCTGGGCAAGAAGACGATGGAAGTTGAGATCCTGAAAGAAGCCGTGGAGTACGGCCAGTCGCGAAAATGGATAGCGCACGCGCCCTTGTTGCCAAAGGACGGGGAATAGCCCTGGTCAGCCGCACCATGGGCGTGTCGCGTGCGCAGCTGTCACTGCGGATTAACCGTTCTGCCGACTGGCAGGACAAGCGCTGTAACCGGCGTAATGACGAAGCAGACGAAGAAATACTGTCGGCTATCCTCGACATCATCAGCGATATGCCGAGTTATGGTTATCGACGCGTGTGGGGCATCCTGCGCAAGCAACGTCGCACAGAGGGACAGCCACCTGTGAACGCCAAACGGCTTTACAGGATAATGAGCGAGCATAACCTGTTGTTGTTGCATGACAAACCAGAGCGACCGAAGCGTGAACATAAGGGCAAGATAGCGGTGGCAGAAAGCGATATGCGCTGGTGTTCAGATGGCTTCGAGTTCGGCTGCGACAACGGCGAAAAACTGCGGGTAACGTTCGCGCTGGACTGCTGCGACCGTGAGGCCATAGACTGGGCAGCAAGCACGGGAGGCTATGACAGTTCAACCGTGCAGGATGTGATGCTGAGGTCGGTGGAAAAGCGCTTCGGCGACAGGTTGCCCGATACAGCGGTGCAGTGGCTGACGGACAACGGTTCAGCGTATACCGCGTATGAAACGTGGAGGTTCGCGAGAGAGCTGAATCTGGAGCCCTGCACAACAGCGGTGAGCAGCCCGCAGAGTAATGGCATGGCCGAACGGTTCGTGAAAACGATGAAAGAAGACTATATCGCGTTCATGCCAAAACCGGATGTGAGAACAGCACTGCGAAACCTTGCAGTAGCGTTCACGCATTACAATGAAAACCACCCGCACAGCGCGCTGGGATATCACTCCCCGAGGGAATACCGGCGGCAGCGGACATCGTTAACTTAAGATACAAAAGCTGTTCGGAGATGGAGGGTCAAGATCACTAGACTGGCCCCCTGAATCTCCAGACAACCAATATCACTTAAATAAGTGATAGTCTTAATACTAGTTTTTAGACCAGTCATTGGAGAACAGATGATTGGTAATGCTGCCAACTTACTGATTTAGTGTATGATGGTGATTTTAAGGTGCTTGCGTGGCTTCCATTTCCATCAGATGTCCTTCCTGCTCCGCTACTGAAGGCGTGGTGCGTAACGGCAAAAGCACTGCCGGACATCAGCGCTATCTCTGCTCTCACTGCCGTAAAACATGGCAACTACAGTTCACTTACACCGCCTCTCAGCCCGGTACGCACCAGAAAATCATTGATATGGCCATGAATGGCGTCGGATGTCGCGCCAGTGCACGCATTATGGGCGTTGGCCTCAACACGGTTTTACGTCACTTAAAAAACTCAGGCCGCAGTCGGTAACCTCGCGCATACAACCGGGCAGTGATGTGATTGTCTGCGCTGAAATGGACGAACAGTGGGGCTACGTCGGTGCTAAATCACGTCAGCGCTGGCTGTTTTACGCGTATGACAGGATACGGAGGACGGTTGTGGCGCACGTCTTCGGTGAACGCACTCTGGCCACACTGGAGCGTCTTCTGAGCCTGCTGTCGGCCTTTGAGGTCGTGGTATGGATGACGGATGGCTGGCCGCTGTATGAATCCCGCCTGAAGGGAAAGCTGCACGTTATCAGCAAGCGTTACACTCAGCGCATTGAGCGACATAACCTGAATCTGCGACAACATCTGGCAAGGCTGGGACGGAAGTCACTGTCGTTCTCAAAATCGGTGGAGCTGTATGACAAGGTCATCGGGCATTATCTGAACATAAAACACTATCAGTAAGTTGGAGTCATTACCGAATATCGGATGATTTGTATCGGAACTCATTACACCATGCGTTCCGATTAACGCCGCATAGCCAGTTGAACTTTGCTACTCTGTGAAAGGTAGTACCGTCTATCCAGTGCGGATTTAATTAATGGAATAAATGATTATGAGTGATAATGATACAATCCCGAAGAAGTCTACAAGCCAGATTAACAAAGCGGTATTCTTTACATCTGCTTTGCTAATTTTCCTTCTTGTCGCCTTTGCCGCCGTATTCCCGGATGTCGCCGACAAAAATTTTAAACTACTACAGCAACAAATCTTCACGAATGCCAGCTGGTTCTACATCCTTGCTGTGGCCCTGATTTTACTAAGTGTCACGTTCCTTGGACTCTCACGCTACGGTGATATCAAGCTGGGCCCGGACCATGCGCAGCCTGATTTCAGCTACCATTCCTGGTTTGCGATGCTTTTTTCGGCAGGGATGGGGATCGGCCTGATGTTCTTTGGCGTTGCCGAACCTGTAATGCATTATCTTTCGCCTCCCGTTGGCACGCCAGAAACCGTTGCGGCAGCCAAGGAAGCAATGCGTCTGACCTTCTTCCACTGGGGACTGCACGCATGGGCAATTTATGCCATTGTGGCGCTGATTCTGGCGTTCTTCAGTTACCGTCACGGTCTGCCTTTAACTCTGCGCTCCGCACTCTATCCCATTATTGGCGATCGCATATACGGGCCTGTAGGCCATGCGGTTGATATTTTCGCTGTTATAGGCACGGTCTTTGGCGTCGCGACATCGCTGGGTTACGGCGTTTTGCAGGTGAATGCCGGTTTGAACCATCTTTTCGGGGTGCCCATCAATGAAACGGTGCAGGTTATTCTGATCGTGGTCATCACGGGGTTAGCGACGATTTCAGTGGTGTCCGGCCTGGATAAGGGAATACGTATCCTGTCTGAGCTCAATCTGGGTCTGGCGTTGTTGCTCCTGGCGCTGGTCCTGTGTCTGGGACCAACCGTGCTTCTGCTGAAGTCATTTGTGGAAAATACGGGCGGTTATCTTTCGGAACTGGTGAGTAAAACGTTCAACCTTTACGCGTATGAGCCTAAGTCGAGCAAATGGCTGGGGGGCTGGACATTACTGTACTGGGGATGGTGGCTTTCATGGTCGCCGTTTGTGGGGATGTTCATCGCACGGGTCTCCCGCGGGCGAACCATTCGCGAGTTTGTCACCGGCGTGCTGTTTGTTCCCGCGGGTTTTACGCTAATGTGGATGACAGTGTTTGGTAACAGCGCGATCTATCTCATTATGAACCAGGGGGCCACAGACCTCGCCAATACTGTTCAGCAGGATGTGGCGCTGGCCCTGTTTAATTTCCTGGAGCATTTCCCGTTCTCTTCCGTGCTGTCATTCATCGCAATGGCGATGGTCATCGTCTTCTTTGTCACGTCTGCTGACTCGGGGGCAATGGTAGTTGATACTCTGGCAACAGGTGGAGTGGCAAACACACCCGTCTGGCAGCGAATATTTTGGGCCTCGCTCATGGGCATTGTCGCAATTGCGCTTCTCCTTGCCGGAGGGCTAAGTGCGCTGCAAACAGTGACAATAGCGAGTGCATTGCCTTTCTCAGTGATCTTACTGATATCCATATACGGACTTTTAAAAGCTTTGCGCCGGGATTTGACCAAGCGTGAAAGCCTGAGCATGGCGACAATTGCTCCTACGGCTGCACGTAACCCAATTCCCTGGCAGAGAAGGTTACGCAATATCGCGTATCTGCCGAAGCGATCTCTTGTGAAACGTTTTATGGACGACGTCATCCAGCCCGCCATGACGCTGGTTCAGGAAGAGCTGAACAAGCAGGGGACGATAAGCCACATCAGTGACGCAGTCGAGGATCGTATTCGTCTTGAAGTCGATTTGGGTAACGAGCTGAATTTTATATATGAAGTGAGGCTTCGCGGGTATAGCTCACCGACCTTCGCGCTCGCCGCGATGGATAATAATGAGCAGCAGACTGAACAACATAGATATTATCGCGCTGAGGTATATCTCAAAGAAGGCGGTCAAAATTATGATGTGATGGGCTGGAACCAGGAGCAGCTGATTAATGACATACTGGACCAGTACGAAAAACATCTGCACTTCCTGCACCTCGTTCGTTAATAGCAACATGCCGTCCTGGGGGCGGCAATTATTTATCCCGGCCGCAATATGAGGAATGCAGAATGATTTCACGCTGGAAATGGATTCTGAAGCAGACAGTTAAAAAGCTATGGTTCAGGGCAACGTTATTCGCCATTGTCGCGATAATAACGGCCCTTTTATCAATTCTTTTTAAATCAATGATACCTGAGTCGGTTTCCGTGAAGGTTGGTGCGGAAGCAGTCGATAACATTCTGAACATACTGGCATCGAGTATGCTGGCAGTGACCACTTTTTCGTTGAGTATCATGGTCACAGCCTACGGTTCAGCCACTACTAATGTGACTCCCAGAGCTACGCGTTTAGTTGTTGAAGACGTAACCACACAAAATGTACTGGCCACCTTCATCGGTTCTTTTCTCTTCAGTCTGGTAGGGATTATTGCCCTCAGTATGGGAGCTTATGGAGAAAGGGGGAGAGTCATTTTATTCATTGTCACACTGGTTGTCATTGCCTTAATCCTCATCACATTGCTTCGCTGGATACAGCATTTGACCTCTCTGGGAAGGGTAGGTGAGACAACGGCAAAAGTAGAACAGGCGGCCATCGAAACATTTATTGCGAGAGCAAGAAATCCCTGTCTCGGCGGATATCCATGGCTTGAGAACAATGAACAGCCGAAAGGAACGGTTGCAGTTTATCCGAAGAAGATTGGCTATGTTGAATATATTAATATGGTGAAACTTAGCAAGCTGCTGATCAATGATCCCCGTCATGTATACCTCGTGGCGCAGCCAGGCAGTTTCATCCATCCATCCATGCCCGTTTTGTACCTGAGTCAAGGCCAGGAGTCATCAATCAGCGCCGATTTACTTGAGACGATTATTGTCTCGGATGTACGTTCATTTGCTCAGGATCCCCGATTTTGTCTTAGCGTCATGGCCGAAATAGCCTGCCGGGCACTTTCCCCCGCAGTGAACGATCCTGGAACCGCCATTGATGTCATTGGCAGAGGTGTTCGTATACTTTCCACTTACGCGCAGAATAAATCTGATGAAATAGAAGTGAAATATCCTTCAGTTCATGTTGCACCACTTCAGAATAACGATCTACTGGAAGACTTTTTCTCACCTGTCGCGCGCGATGGTGCCGGTATGAGGGAGATACAGATAAGAGTCCTTAAAGGACTGTCTATGCTGAGTAAGGGTTGGCCTGGGATATTTTCTGAGGCCGCGCATAATTTAGCATTTGAAACATTAGAGCATGCAATACGTGCTGACCATATAGATTCTGACAGATGTCTAATAAAATCAATTTATTATAATTTATTTAGTGGTGAAGACTCTAATAAAAAACCATAGTTGTGGGGAAAGTAATTAGGCCGCAGGAAAGATAATGGCAAAAAAAATTCCGAGAATGGGCGTCAGTTTTGTGGCATATGCGGGCGTGTTAATTGCGAGATGTATTAACCTATGGAGAGCAGTTCCATCTATACTCCTGTCAGCCCATGCTGGAAATATTGTTATCACTAGTCCTATCACGGAAAAGTTAATTGTATATTCTAACCCTACGCAGTATTCCGCTTAATGGCTTGCTTCTTTGTGTCTTTTCCCAACAGTATCCGACAATAAAAAGTACGTGAAGTAAACCCAACAAAATAACGCTGTACTGTATGGTCAGTCAATGTATTAGATTAACAGCTTTCGGGTATTTTTCTAGTGCTTTGAAAAAAGGAATATCAGACATTTGAAGGAATTCAGGATGTCAACACCAGTTGCTTTAGAGAAAAATGGAAACGGCTTCCTATTCACTAGATGCAATAGATAGCGGTCCTCGTTATCTGCTGAAGCAAATATTGGAATTGCATTCAACCCTCAACGACTTCTGATTTTCAAGACAGTGTCTACTTGTACATAACACATATCTGCAGCACTGTGCTGAATTAGGGCCAGATGGCACTCCAGCCCCCTGAGGTAGGGACACATCTTCAAAGATTCCAGGTTTTTTCTACTACTTTCATCAATGCCATCTCTGGAAGGCGCTGAGTAGTTATCCGCAGCAACCAGCAGAGTTATGTTGCAGACGAATAATGCTGTCTACCGGATACTGGCAGCCCCGACTCCTCTGTACTATGAGACAAAGCTCGCTCATCTCAGTAAATATTACATTCGCTGTTCCGTGTTTTGCATCAAATCACATCCTGGTTTCTCTGTTATTTAAGCAGTTCAGAACGACTTTTCAGTAACGCTTTCCCCTGCGCCAGCAGCAGGTGATTACACTGCCCTTCAATTTCTACCAGCTGATCGGCAAGCAATTGCTGAGTGTTTGCGCTGAAAGTGCCGGTCAGTTCAATTCCCGGATGGTAAGTTTTCTCGCTTCTTCCAGCGGAAGCGCTCTGGAGTAATACCAGCCCTGAGCATAACTCTGTGGCCAGAACGTCTTCAGATAGTTCACCTGCTCCTGAGTCTCTACACCCTCAAACACAATCTTATCTGCAATGGAGCGGAACATCTCATGCAGTCCGGGAAGAAGATCATATCGTAAAGATTCAGTACCAATAGCACTAGTTAGCGATTTGTCTATTTTTATTTCATCTACATCAAGCGCAGTTACCAGATTAAGATTAGAATATCCTGTCCCAAAGTCATCGATGGCAAACCTGACACCATGATTTTTATATTTATCAATGTGAATTTTCATACCTTCAAAATCCCCTCCTTGACGCTCCGTAATTTCAAGAAGGATTGTTTTATATGGGATGTTATATTCAGAAATTAATCCTAGTAGTTTATCCCTGAATTTTTCTGAATCAAGATCGCTTGGATTAATGTTTACGCTCAAAAATATTTCATTCTGAATAGCAGTATGGATAAATTCTCGGATAGCATGGTTAATGACGAATAAAGTCACATCCTCCTGCAACCCTTCCCTTTCAGAAAGCGGTATAAATACTTCAGGGCTAATATTCCCGAGTCTTTCATCTTTCCATCTGAGCAAGGCCTCAAATCCGCAGATCTGTCCGTCTTCAATTCTGTAAATAGGTTGATAGACCAGCGACAGGGCTTCATTTTTCAAAGCCTTTACAAACCTTGCAGATAGTGAACTATTGAGTTCTGCTCTGTTCATAATGATAATATAAATCATTAAACCGGAAAGTAGTGACACTGTTACTAATAACATTTGTATGCTCCAGTGCTCTGAAAATATCCCCGTAAAATACCCACCTCCTGCAACACAGAGATCATAATGTAGGCTACATGCCCTAAACACTCTAAACCTTAGTGGAACGCTATCATGCCGATCAAGAAGAGGAGCATCAGGTCCTATATTGAAGTAATGCCTGTCATGCTTACTATTTCCGACAACAGCGCTAAAGTTTTTTGAATACATATCAGTTTCGAATCGTCTGAAGACAAATGGTGATAGGGTCACCATAATACCTTCAGAAATATATCCATTGACGGATATATCATCCATAAGCTTAATACCAAAAAGCCACACTCCTTCCCGCGAAGTCCATTTTTTATCAAAATGTTCCAGACTTAAGGTGGGACGTAAACTCCCCCACAGAGCACTACAGGCTAATTCTCCTTTTATGATGTAGCCAACATCTTTAATCAACGGATAGGGCCATACTACAACCCGAAGATGTAGGATATTTTCATTAGTACATGGACTGTCTCCTATATTCAAATGTGACTTTGCAGCAGTCTTGACAGATTCAGTCTGAACCAGGAGCGATTCAGAGCGAACAAGCACATCGGAAGTATAGTCTTTAATTTTATCCCGAAAAATCAGGTAAGATACGCTCTCAGATAATACAAAAAAAATATACCAGCTGAAAGAATCGATAAAGAGAGGACTGATAGATTATGTATCCACTTTCCAGGGCTAATCAAACGTTCCAGCTTACGACTAACCATGCAGATCTCCCCTCAAATTGAAAAGATATAAAGCTATATTTTCGCCAACTTCACTGACCGATTAGCTGGCACTGAACATACTATTCCAGTATACCTATTCTTGCCTTACTCATCCCGGGTATGAATCAAATAATGTGACATGGTTCGGATAGATACTGGTTATGATTTACAGAGATAATTCATGCGTTATTAATAGCCTCGTGAAGGCTCCAGATGCATGGTGCAACTTTTAAGCGATGCATGTAATGCGGTTTTTTACCCACTAGTATAGAACGAATATTCATTTCTTGCTGGGCGATCGCACACTAAGGTGTACACCAAAATAAAGACACTCTTTTTTGAAAAAAACAGAGTAAAATGTTGTGTGACATCGGCATTACAAAACGAAAATTCATGTTATAATCGGGTTATTATTGATAATGTTACGCATTGCAACGTGTAACCGGATATCTGCATTTGGGTGAAGATAGCTTAAGATGGATAAAAAATATGATTTTTCGCTCAGTTATGAAGCCTTAACACGGGTATGTGAAAATGCAATATGTGAACATATTCGCAGAGCAGGTTCTCTGGAAGGGTTAGGTTTCGCACTTGAATATACAAAGGCCTATGCTATCCTGGAAGTATGGTCTCTGCTGGCAGCTGCTGGCGATACATTTCCAGCTCTCATTGAGAAAGACAGAATATATCTGTTGCAACTAATTTCCGGGAAAAATAATATAGAGCTACATTAAATCATAAATTATTTGGCAGAACATCTCCGTTTTTACTTAACGCCCGCCGGAATCACTGACGTGAGGAAAATGAAATTTGTTGTGCAATAATAATTCTGATTATTCTGGTCAGTCGGATTGGCCGTAGAGTTTCAGTATTCTTGTGCGATGACAAGGCGGGATAACTACCGTCATCGCGCCCTGTCTGGAATCAATGACTTCAGTTTTAGATATAAAGAAAAAACAATATACACATTAGATAAAAGTGAGAAAAACTCGTCCTGTATAACATCAGGTAGAGTAAAGCATTTATCATTAACTTACTGAAGACGGAATAACTACATTTATACCCGAAAGCTATTCTCTTTGAATCTACTTTAGATTTCTATTATTTCTGATTGCCATAGGCTTTTTTACAGTACCCTGTGATTTCCTTGACTTCACTTTATATTTTATTATCATCCCATATAATAAAACCAGCGAAATAGACAAAACAACATACAATAACATAAAAATACCTGTGTTAACAATTAAAAAAGGAGATTAGGTCGAGTCCGTGAGTGATTTTAACATATACGCGAATTGATACAACTCATATGTGCTAGCCAGTTTCATCTTTTTCTTTATTTCTTTTATAGGCTTTGTTGAATAAATCAGATTTCGGGTAAGTCTCCCCCGTAGCGGGTTGTGTTTTCAGGCAATACGCACGCTTTCAGGCATACCTGCTTTCGTCATTTTGTTCAGCGCTCGTACCAGGGCCATAGCCTCCGCAACCTGACCATCGTAGTCACGCAGCGTCAGTGAACTCCCGAACAGCTGTTTTACCCGGTACATCGCCGTTTCCGCTATCGAGCGACGGTTGTAATCTGTTGTCCATTTCCACCGCGCATTACTCCCGGTCATTTGCTGATTAGCCACTGCACGGTTACGGTCTGCATATTCACCGGGCCAGTAACCCGCACCTTTTCGGGGTGGGATAAGCGCGCTGATTTTCTTACGCCGCAGTTCATCGTGACAGAGCCGGGTGTCGTAAGCGCCGTCTGCCGATGCTGCCCTGATTTTTCTGTGAGTCTGCCGGATAAGACCCGGGAAGGCTTCTGAGTCCGTCACATTGTTCAGCGACAGGTCAGCGCAGATGATTTCATGTGTTTTACTGTCAACGGCGAGATGCAGCTTACGCCAGATACGGCGGCGTTCCTGGCCATGCTTTTTGACTTTCCACTCGCCTTCACCGAAGACCTTCAGCCCGGTGGAATCAATTACCAGGTGTGCGATTTCACCCCGGGTGGGCGTTTTGAAACTGACATTAACCGACTTTGCCTGCCTGCTGACACAGCTGTAATCCGGGCAGCGTAGCGGAACGTTCATCAGAGAAAAAATGGAATCAATAAAGCCCTGCGCAGCGCGCAGGGTCAGCCTGAATACGCGTTTAATGACCAGCACAGTCGTGATGGCAAGGTCAGAATAGCGCTGAGGTCTGCCTCGTGAAGAAGGTGTTGCTGACTCATACCAGGCCTGAATAGCTTCATCATCCAGCCAGAAAGTTATGGAGCCACGGTTGATGAGGGCTTTATTGTAGGTGGGCCAGTTGGTGATTTTGAACTTTTGCTTTGCCACGGAACGGTCTGCGTTGTCGGGAAGATACGTGATCTGATCCTTCAACTCAGCAAAAGTTCGATTTATTCAACAAAGCCATTTTGGGACTGGATATTCCTCTCTCAACTATCTAAGAGAATTTCCATTTGATGCGATTAAGTTAGACAGAACATTCATTAGTGGTATTGCCCACGTTGCACGGGACTTATCTATTGTAAGAAGCATAGTGTCTCTTGGAAAAGCTTTCAGTTTAGGTATAGTCGCAGAAGGTGTGGAAAATAATGAACAGTTTGAATTGCTAAAAAATATGAATTGCGATGAATTTCAAGGTTATTATTATTCGAAGCCTTTGTCAGGTGATCAACTGATTGATTTTTTGAGGGGCCAAAAAAAATAGGGCTGTATGTCCTATTTTTTCATATACTATCGTTTTCCCTTTTTAATTTCATACATTCTTTCGTCTGCATCCTGCATGATAGCAGAGCATTCAGTATGAATTTCCTCATCATATTCAATAATCCCTGCAGAAAAATCTATGTTGTATTTTTTTTGAGAATTAAGATTGTAGCTGGTAATCCCGGCCCTCAATTTATGAAGGAATTCTTCTGCTTCTTTATAGGTTGACTCGGGTAATAGAACACCAAATTCATCACCTCCTAATCTTGCAACAACGCTTTTTGAACTACTAAGATCTTCCAGCATATCTGCAAAATTGCAAAGTACTTCATTACCTTCTGAATGACCGAAGTTATCATTGATTGGTTTAAAATTATCGAGATCTATGATCAGAACACAGAATGTTTTTTTCTTTTTTTTGGCTTTTCTTAACGATTCATCCGTCATTAGGGCGAAAGAACGCCGGTTACATATACCTGTCAAAGGATCAGTAGTTGCTTCGTTTATTATTCTAAACTCATCCTCTACGATTTCTGCTAAATCTTTAAGCAATAAGAAGTCATCTCTGGTTAATACTCTTGGTTCTGTATCAATAATACATATTGTTCCAGCTATCTCACCATCTGGCAGTCTTACGGGATGCCCTGCATAAAACCGGATATAAGGATCATTTTTAACTAATTTATTTTCTTTGAATCTTGGATCAAGGCTTGCATCGGGCACTATTAATGGTTCACTAAGATCTACTGCTATTGTACAAAATGAATCACTTCTATCTGTCTCTTTTATCTTCAGCCCATAACATGACTTAAACCATTGCCTGTCTCTATCAATTAATGAAACAAGTGCTATTGGTACATCAAAGAGTTTGGTGGCAATCCTCGTCAATCTGTCAAATCGTTCTTCATATTTTGTATCAAGGATCCCCATAGAATATAATGATAATAACCTGTTCTCTTCTTTATGGTTTGTCATAATTTTCATCTTGAGTGGTTATTGCAGGGTAGTGTTGGTTATCGCTATCTTATCAGAATTGTCCTGGAACTCAATAATCCCAATATCTCATAATCATATAAAACTTAACAAGTTTCCAATAAATCATGATGAATAGTGAACTGTTACATCTAATCATCTGTGACCTGAAGCGCTCATTATACACTTCCATGTATTCAGAATGCATAATGATTTGTATATTAAAAATCGCCATAACTTACAATGACTTATTTTTTGTGGCACAATTAAAGCGCATCTGTTCAAATAAATGTAAAGACATTAATGCTTGATCTTCATGGTTTCTTATGAAAACCAGTGGCTGAAGAAACGTATGGCAGTTCTGAATCTGAACAAGACGAGACGGCATGAAAGGTTCAAGAAAATTGTCCAGGAAGGTACATAGTTTCCTTATCCAATATTTTCTACTGAGGGTATATTGTATCAGCTTAAGACAGGAACTGTTGATACAGAACAGAAAAGTTCAACACAGCCTGAATCTGCGCGACGCTAAATTTTTTCCTTCTGGCGAACCAACAAACAGCCCGTTTATAGAGAGATTCTGCAGACGACAAAAGGATTAATCCCTGAAATTGCACTGAATTGTCACCTGAAGATGTGCAGGACAAGCCAGATTACTCTTACAAGGGATACCATCGTAATTTAGCAAAAACACCTAAGACCTAAACGACAGCTAAGTACATAGTGCCGGACGGATCATGATTTTTTATTTAACTTACGGACTTCATTTTTCAGCAATTATCTTTTCTCTTCTGTTGTAAACTTATGAAAGCGTTACGCGAAATCCCGCAAGGTTACAGGGGTGTACCAGGCCGGAAATCGCGTAGCGCTCTCTTCTCTTCTGTTTCCTGCCTAACATGTACATCCTGGCATTACTCCAATTCTCCCAAAAACCGTAAAACAGCCATCAACCCGCGTCATTACTGGCTTCATGGAGGATCTGAGCAGAAAAACGATCCTTTACGCATTTGGTTTTACCCGCAATAATGCGGGATAAGACAACAAAAGGATCCGCGCGCTGCGATTTATTGTCATGGCAGGATCGGCCCGTCAGGTGCAAAATACCTGTATCCATAAACAGTGCGTGCGCTACGTGAAAAATAACTCATGAACAGCATCATTCCCTTGCAGAATTCACCAGAACGCGTCTCTCTGCTGCCGATCGCCCCGGGCGTTGATTTTGCGACCGCGGTGGCACTCCGGCGGATGGCCACCTCAACAGGTGCCACGCCGGCTTACCTCCTGGCGCCGGAAGTGAGCGCCCTCCTCTGGTATATGCCTGACCAGCGTCACCACATGTTGTTCGCCACCATGTGGAATACCGGGATCCGTATCGGTGAAGCCCGGACGCTCACCCCGGAATCGTTCGACCTGGATGGTCTGCGCCCTTTTGTTCGGGTGCTGTCGGAAAAAGTGCGGGCACGTCGTGGCCGGCCGCCAAAAGATGAAGTGCGTCTGGTACCGCTGACGGATGCCAGTTTTGTGCGTCAGATGGAGAGCTGGATGGTGACCACCCGCCCCCGCCGGCGGGAGCCGTTATGGCCGGTCACGGATGAGACAATGCGCAACTGGCTGAAACAGGCGGTGAAGCGGGCTGAAGCTGACGGCGTGCATTTTTCGATCCCCGTGACGCCGCATACTTTCCGTCACAGCTATATTATGCACATGCTTTATCACCGGCAGCCCAGGAAGGTCATCCAGGCACTGGCCGGGCATAAGGATCCGCGCTCGATGGAAGTCTATACCCGGGTATTTGCGCTGGACATGGCTGCCACCCTGGCCGTTCCCTTTACCGGTGACGGTCGCGATGCCGCGGAGATCCTTCGCTCCCTGCCCCCGGCCGGCTGAGATTGGCACGCCTGGCATGACGTCCTGTATTCCGCTAATACGGAATACAGGAGCAGAGCGCATTCAGCCCCCTCCCTGCTCCAGCACACCAGTCCATCATGCTGATGACTGAACCGCCGTGGTCTTACCCGGTGACCTGCAATCCTGCAGGCATCAACATACCGCAGACAAGACAGGGCACAATGCAGGCATTCTGGCCGTGCATCCCACGGTGCGTTATTTCCTGAAAGCTCAGCGAATCATCCCGTTAACTGCGACAGTCATTGACCATCTGTGGCCCACATTTTTCTGCCATCCGGCTCCCGTTTCCTGATCGCATTTAGCAGCGTGAAGCTGGCGCCGGGTTATACAAACAGCTGCAGTCTCATCCTGCCGGGCTAAATCTGCAGTACACAGGGGAACGGATACCATCAGGTAACATGACCGTCTCAGCATCCGATTGAGATCTTCGTAAGGGGTATAGAGCTTTACTGAAAAATTGACTGTGGCATGTTATCACCCATGAAATAGTGAACAGACCAGGGAATACCCCCGTTAAACCCGCATGCCGTAGTCAATATCTGCGTATCAAGACCCGAAATCACATATTACAGTCAATATTGTTCGATCCGGGCAGACATGATAGAGAATAAATATTGACTGCGGTATGCGTGATGCATATCACAGTCAATGGAATGTCCTTAGCGGCATACGGCAGTCATGATATGCATATCGCAGTCAATTTTCTGGCTTCATCGCTGAGAGGGCTTCAGCCAGTTTAAGAGGATCGATGCCCGCAGCCTTCAGCGCCTTAATGACTTCGTCATAATTTTGCTCTGGCGCCTTCTCTTCTTCCTCATTGCGCGGAACCTTCACAGGGCCACTGATGAGTTTGGGGTTGCGATAATGCACGCTGAAATAGGTGGCTCGGCCACGTTTAAACTCGGTGTAATCCAGATAACCAATATCCCGCAGCTGCTCCATCGCCTTACGCACCGTGTGGTTCTGCGTATAGACATTTGAGGTGAGATTCAGCCGCTCACGCATCCGTTTCATGGAAATAGGTGCAGGATTCTGGGGAAGACTTTCGATGTAGGTATAAAGCGCCTGGGCTGATTCCTTGCGCTGCAGGGCGTCAATGGCTTTCAGCCGCAGCAGTACCCTTCTGTCCATGTGGTAAAGCTCAAACAGCTTAGGTTCAGCCTTGATCTCAACGATATCCTCGTTGATGTCATAATAGGCTGACTGCACCAGATGGGTGGTCCATCCTTTGGTCTCGCTCTGGAACTTCAACGTAACCGAGGCGAGTTTAAACAGGGAATTACTGATGCGATCGCGCATTTTTTTGTTTGAACGACGGGAGTCAAATCCGCACATCTTAACGAATTCGACGAACGACAGTTCCAGGGTGTCACTTTTTACCCCATACTCCGACATGGAGCGAATTATCCCCAGCCAGACTTTAAAATCCGTGTCCATATCAAGACGCGAACCGGTGATCTTAACGTCAGTGTACCCTTCGCTTTTGGCAATGGACAGCTGTACAAGCTCCTCAGTCGCGTCTGTAACGTTTTTCCGGTTCGCCTTGCTCTTCCCTGTTGATTTCAGAGTTGGGACGAAGAGACCGAGTCTCATGAGCGCTACTGGCTGCACGGTACTGGTGCTGTTGACATCCAGCTTAACAACTTCGCCGGTTGTCTTATCAACTTCCTGAAGGTTCAGAAGTAAGCTGTTATTTTCGCTCGTCATCTTGATCCTCAACGGTTATCCACAAAAGGATGTAGTAATACGTATCGCAGTCAACGGATATACATACCTCTGTAAATACCGTTGCATATCACAGTATTAGATTATGCATATAACAGTCAACATTTTACATTCCGCAGTCGATCCAGACAGACGTTAAAGCCAGTTACAGCGCATGCTGGAGCGATCCGGGGATCTCTTTTGGATCTCACTATGATCTCCTTGGGATCAATTATTGGATCGAGACCATGAATAACCCAGATACAAGGCCGGAAGCGCCATACCAGATATCCAGAACCCTGGCCTGATTTTCCTGAATACGCTCTGGAAGATTGAGATCTACAGGTACAACAATGAAACATTGACTGCGGTATGCTGAGTCGTCTTTCCTCTTTCTCGACACAGATGCGGTAAGCATCATACCATAGTCAATATATTACATACCGCAGTCAATTTCATTATAACTGGCTTATCCAGAGCCATCTTTAGCAACCCGACGTACGTGCAATCTGTGAATTCTGTGATTTTCCGCTTCCTCGCCGCTTTCTCACTCCGTGAGATCGCTTACTGCGGCGAGCGGCAGTGATTAATATTGACTGCGGTATGTACTCTTTTGTAATCCCCTGCGTTCTTTGCATCACCCAATGCGGTTCACTTTGCACTTTTTCGTGCACTTTGCGTTTTTATTGTTGCTTTGCAATAAATTCCAAGATTTAATAAAATAATGCAAAGTGAAGATTAAAGGATGTTCAGTATGGGACTCATGGATACACTCAACCAGTGCATAAGTGCTGGTCATGAAATGACGAAAGCAATCGCCATTGCGCAGTTTAATGATGACAGTCCGGAAGCCCGGAAAATAACCCGGCGCTGGAGGATTGGTGAAGCAGCTGATTTAGTTGGCGTGTCATCTCAGGCTATCAGGGATGCCGAGAAAGCTGGCCGGCTGCCGCACCCTGATATGGAAACCCGTGGGAGAGTTGAGCAACGCGTTGGTTATACCATCGAGCAAATCAATCACATGCGGGATGTATTTGGTACACGACTGCGCCGTGCTGAAGATGCGTTTCCGCCGGTGATTGGTGTTGCTGCTCACAAAGGTGGTGTTTACAAAACCTCAGTATCCGTTCACCTGGCTCAGGATCTTGCTCTGAAAGGACTCCGTGTTCTGCTTGTTGAAGGCAATGACCCACAGGGAACTGCTTCTATGTATCACGGATGGGTGCCCGATCTTCATATTCATGCTGAGGACACTCTCCTGCCCTTTTATCTTGGGGAAAAGGATGACGCCAGCTACGCTATAAAGCCCACCTGCTGGCCTGGCCTTGATATCATCCCGTCCTGTCTGGCACTGCACCGCATTGAAACCGAGCTGATGGGGAAATTTGACGAAGGCAAATTACCTGCTGACCCGCACCTGATGCTCCGTCTGGCCATTGAAACTATCGCTCATGATTATGACGTGATAGTTATCGACAGTGCACCCAACCTTGGTATCGGTACGATAAATGTTGTATGCGCTGCTGATGTACTGATTGTCCCTACTCCGGCAGAGCTTTTCGACTACACCTCCGCACTGCAGTTTTTCGATATGCTGCGTGACCTGCTTAAGAACGTGGATCTTAAAGGCTTTGAGCCAGATGTCCGTATTCTGCTTACTAAATACAGTAATAATAACGGCTCGCAGTCCCCGTGGATGGAAGAACAAATTCGGGATGCCTGGGGAAGCATGGTCCTTAAAAATGTTGTGCGCGAAACGGATGAAGTCGGTAAAGGTCAGATCCGTATGAGAACCGTTTTTGAACAGGCTATTGATCAACGTTCTTCAACTGGCGCCTGGCGTAATGCCCTCTCTATATGGGAACCTGTTTGCAATGAGATTTTTGATCGTCTGATTAAACCACGCTGGGAGATTAGATAATGAAGCGTGCTCCTGTCATTCCAAGACATACCACACATACTCAATCGACTGAAGATACTTCATCACCGGCGCCAGCCGCACCTATGGTGGATTCATTAATTGCGCGCGTGGGTGCTATGGCCCGAGGTAATGCTATCTCTCTTCCGGTATGTGGACGGGAAGTAAAATTTACCCTTGAGGTGCTCCGGGGAGACTCTGTTGAGAGCGCTTCACGCGTATGGTCAGGCAATGAGCGCGATCAGGAACTACTTACCGAAGATGCTCTGGATGATCTCATTCCTTCATTTTTACTGACCGGTCAGCAGACTCCAGCTTTCGGCCGCCGGGTTTCTGATGTCATAGAAATTGCAGACGGCAGCCGTCGCCGTAAAGCCGCAATCCTGACGGAAAGTGATTATCGCGTTCTGGTTGGTGAACTGGACGATGAGCAGATGGCTGCATTGTCCCGACTGGGTAACGATTATCGGCCGACGAGTGCTTATGAACGTGGCCTGCGTTATACAAGCCGGCTGCAGAATGAGTTTGCAGGAAATATTTCTGCGCTTGCCGATGCGGAAAACATCTCTCGTAAGATCATTACCCGCTGTATTAATACGGCCAAACTGCCTAAATCCGTTGTTGCCCTGTTTGCACATCCTGGAGAACTGTCTGCCCGGTCAGGTGAAGCCCTTCAGAAGGCTTTTGCAGATAAAGAAGAATTACTGAAGCAGCAGGCTGAGACTCTCCACGATCAGAAGAAAGCGGGACTAATCTTTGAAGCTGAAGAGGTCATTAGTCTTTTAACATCCGTACTGAAACAATCTCCCTCTCCAAGGGTTAATCTGAGCTCACGTCATCAGTTTGCTCCAGGGGCAACAGCATTGTATAAGGGCGATAAAATGGTGCTTAATCTGGATAGGTCCCGCATTCCTGTGGAGTGTATAGAGAAAATAGAAGCCATTCTTAAGGAGCTTGAGAAACCAGGAGTCTGATGCGGACACGCTTTAGTCTACGGTTATCTCCCTTTACTTCATTTCCTTTCTCACAGGCCAGAAAACATAACTGGCCTAAATATTCTCTCTGAGACCACGGTCCCACCTGCATCGTCGGTCAGGTTATCTTTCTGGGACCACGGTCCCACCTGCGTCGTCGGTCAGCTTAGCTGCCTGGGACCACGGTCCCACCTGCGTCGTCGGTCAGGTTATCTTTCTGGGACCACGGTCCCACCTGCATCGTCGGTCAGGTTATCTTTCTGGGACCACGGTCCCACCTGCGTCGTCGGTCAGCTTAGCTGCCTGGGACCACGGTCCCACCTGCATCATTGTTTAGGTTTCCAGCCTGGGACCACGGTCCCACCTGCATCGTTGGTCAGGTTATCAGCCTGGGACCATGGTTGCATTGATGTCAATGACGAACTGATTTTTGACATGATTGCATCACGAAGAGCGGAATAATCTTGCAGCAGAACTGAAATATCTGGCGATTGAATAGTAATGGATCGGGATTAGAGCCGAGTATACTGAGTACAATTTGTCAAATTTCGCAGTGTATTCGGTTTAATCTCCTCCAGTTTTTAAAGGTCAATTGCTGCCGCTACGCGCTGTTCAGACCTTCGTCCGGCAAGTAACCAATCCAGGCTATTTTCACAACCCAGGGTGAATAACATCATTCCGTCATCAGCATAGCCACATCATGCATTTCGTCACACTGTATGATCTGGGGATTTCAGAGACATTACTTATCACAGGTTATGCAGATGAATAAGACTCAATAGATTGTTTATCCACAGTGACGGGGATATACATGTGGGTAGCTTCTTGAAAGACTTATGATGTAAATCCAGCCTCTTGACTCTCACATTGCCAATATATAGCTCGTGACCTGCTCCCCGTTGATTAGTACACCCCGATGTTAGTAATGTCTTCATAAGCCACATGAGGACATCCCCATGAAGAAGCGTTTTTCCGACGAACAGATCATCAGTATTCTCCGCGAAGCCGAAGCTGGGGTACCCGCCCGTGAACTCTGCCGCAAGCATGCCATTTCCGATGCCACGTTTTACACCTGGCGTAAGAAGTATGGCGGTATGGAGGTGCCTGAAGTTAAGCGCCTGAAGTCGCTTGAGGAAGAGAACGCCAGACTCAAGAAGCTGCTTGCCGAAGCCATGCTGGATAAAGAGGCGCTTCAGGTGGCTCTTGGGCGAAAGTACTGACGACAGACCAGAAGCGGGAAGCCGTGATGCTGATGTGTGATGCGACCGGTATGTCGCAACGTCGTGCCTGCAGGCTTACAGGTTTATCCCTGTCGACCTGCCGCTATGAGGCTCACCGTCCGGCTGCTGATGCGCATTTATCAGGGCGCATCACTGAGCTGGCACTGGAGCGCAGGCGTTTTGGCTACCGTCGTATTTGGCAGTTGCTGCGCCGTGAAGGGCTTCATGTTAATCATAAGCGCGTGTACCGGCTTTATCACCTCAGTGGCCTGGGCGTAAAACGCAGAAGACGTCGTAAAGTGCTGGCAACAGAACGTCTGCCGCTGCTCCGTCCGGCGGCGCCCAATCTGACCTGGTCGATGGATTCCGTCATGGACGCACTTTCCACCGGTCGCAGGATCAAGTGTCTTACCTGCGTCGATGATTTCACAAAGGAATGCCTGACGGTCACTGTTGCCTTTGGGATTTCAGGCGTTCAGGTCTCGCGTATTCTGGACAGCATTGCACTGTTTCGAGGCTATCCGGCGACGATAAGAACTGACCAGGGGCCGGAGTTCACTTGCCGTGCACTGGATCAATGGGCCTTTGAGCATGGTGTTGAGTTGCGCTTAATCCAGCCGGGAAGCCAACGCAGAACGGATTTATTGAGAGCTTTAACGGACGATTTCGCGATGAATGCCTGAATGAGCACTGGTTCAGCGATATCGTTCACGCAAGGAAAATCATTAATGACTGGCGGCAGGATTATAACGAGTGTCGTCCACATTCAGCACTGAATTATCAGACGCCATCAGAGTTTGCAGCACGGTGGCGAAATGTAAAATGTGAAGGTAAACAAACCGACCTTACTAACTCACGGTTGTATCTAATCCTGGGGGCAGGTCACTCGACTAACTTCATAATGGCGCGCCAAAAATTAGTAAAAAATTACCATATGGCTGTCATTGAATTTGTGAAGGTGAGTACCATGCCGACATCGGCAAAGGTACAAAAGAGTAGTATTGTTCCAATGTTAGAGCTAAAGCATGTCTAAAGTAGCAATTGCTGGGATAATGCTAAGGCAGCATCGTTTCTTGTTTACTCATATAAGTGCGTGTAAGGAAGTGAATATATCAAGCCCGGGCCATGGCCCGGCAGGATATATTTGATTACATTGAAGTGCCCTGCAATCATATCTGACGCCACAACTTCCTCTATGGATTAAGCCCGAAGACTTTCTAATAGGCCTCTCTGCGAGGATGAAATTTGTCTACGGATGAGGGGACAGTACAACAAGCAAACAGGACCTCATATTACTGGCTGGAAGCCAAGCTTTCTTTTACCGGGTATTGAATTTTGTTTTACAGTATATGCAAGCGCTTTAACGGGATATCGTCCGCTTTGTGAAAAAAGCGGAAGTAGCTAATCACAGTTTGAGTGGAGCAACTGAATGAAGGTCCTGTTTGTTCTGCGTACCAGACACAATCACTCAGACAGTGGCTTATTTAAAATATGTTAATGAAACCTAAGCAAGAGAACTGAAATGGACAAATTGTTAAATATGCTGCGTTATAAGAGTGAGGGGTCTGATATTGACTTCAAATCTACCCAGTACCGCTTTAACAATGGTTCTGAGGGTAATGACTCCAACTTATTGATAGTGTTTTATGTTCAGATAATGCCCGATGACTTTGTCATGCAGCTCCACCGATTTTGAGAACGACAGCGACTTCCGTCCCAGCCGTGCCAGGTGCTGCCTCAGATTCAGGTTATGCTGCTCAATTCGCTGCGTATATCGCTTGCTGATTACGTGCAGCTTTCCCTTCAGGCGGGATTCATACAGCGGCCAGCCATCCGTCATCCATATCACCACGTCAAAGGGTGACAGCAGGCTCATAAGACGCCCCAGCGTCGCCATAGTGCGTTCACCGAATACGGCGCAACAACCGTCTTCCGGAGCCTGTCATACGCGTAAAACAGCCAGCGCTGGCGCGATTTAGCCCCGACGTATCCCCACTGTTCGTCCATTTCCGCGCAGACGATGACGTCACTGCCCGGCTGTATGCGCGAGGTTACCGACTGCGGCCTGAGTTTTTTAAGTGACGTAAAATCGTGTTGAGGCCAACGCCCATAATGCGGGCGGTTGCCCGGCATCCAACGCCATTCATGGCCATATCAATGATTTTCTGGTGCGTACCGGGCTGAGAGGCGGTGTAAGTGAACTGTAGTTGCCATGTTTTACGGCAGTGAGAGCAGAGATAGCGCTGATGTCCGGCAGTGCTTTTGCCGTTACGCACCACCCCGTCAGTAGCTGAACAGGAGGGACAGCTGATAGAAACAGAAGCCACTGGAGCACCTCAAAAACACCATCATACACTAAATCAGTAAGTTGGCAGCATCACCGAAGATCGCGGGCGGAAACATCCAGATCACCGTCACCTCAGTTCGCAATGGAAACGTGAAATTCCAGCACGTTCAGGTGCATTATGAGCCGAACACGATCTATAGCCATGCAGACTTTACTGCGAACCTCTCTAAAGCCCAGCAAACGACGCTGCGGCAGCTCTATGACGGCTGCAACCCGCGCCCGATGCGCGACCTACTGCGTGGTGGAGCCGATCGCCTGCAAGTCGGGGCGATGGAGTTTCAGTGCTCCCCTGAAGAGCTATTGTCGGGATTGATTGAAACGATCTACGCTATGCGAAACGCCCTACTACACGGCGAAGTAGACCCCGACCCGAGGGTACTGTCTTGCTATGAGCCAGCTTATCGGATCGTAATGCTGTTTCTAGGCTGCGTGAGATAAGCAGGAGATGTACCCTGTGTTCATATTTTTTAGATATGGCATTAGTCATGGCATTGATATTTTATTTGATATTTAATCTAAGTAAATTAATATGATATATAGGCAGTTGATAATAGAGTGGGAGTGAGGCTATTATTTAGCCTATTGTTTTATTTGATTTAGTGAGTGCCATTGATGATATGACTGCATTATCAATGGCATTTTTTATGGTTTAAGGCCGACGCTGAATCGAAGATATAGCAAATACCATGTGACCGTATCAGCAAATGCCATGGTATCGACAACCGGGTGCATTGCAGCGCTGTGCTGATGCCATCGATGCTCGCTTTGATCAGAACCGCTCTCTCGACCCATGCCCCAGATCGTTAAATATGCGCCAGAGGAGCACCTCGTGATAGAAATTGTGAACAAGACAGCCGCCACTCGGAATCGAAGTATCCATATAGGTGAATAAAGTTTGCGGAAAATACGCTGAGAAAATAGAAAAGCGTCAATGAAGGGACATAGGAATGGCGATTAACGGAGAGAACGGTGTTAGTGCAGTCACCGTGGATGAACTACTCAAGCAAGGCCTTCGGATACCGAACTATCAACGCCCATACAGTTGGGATGTATCGACTGCTCTACAACTGGTGGATGATATCAGCGAAGCTCTTCGAGATACCGAACGAAAAGATATTCCCTATGTTTTGGGTGCAATCATTCTTCACGATGATGGTGAGTATCTCAATGTAGTCGACGGGCAGCAGCGCCTGCTGACTTTGCGAATGATTCTTGCGGCCTTAGATCCGATAAATCATCAAATTTCGATGTCTGGTAACAGCGACACTCCTGTCTCCCTAGTTTGGATAGAGCTTCAAAGGCGCCTGTCGCAGTTGGAAGATAAAAAAGAGTTTTTGGATTTTATCTGTCACAAATGTCAGTTGGTGCGTATTGTGACGGACGATATTGATGAGGCATTTCGTGTCTTTGATTCCCAGAACTATCGCGGCAAACCGCTTGCCCCTCACGACTTGCTCAAAGCACACCACCTGCGCGAAATGCACGATGAGTCCGCTGCTATGAAAGTGGCTGTCGTTGAGGCTTGGGAAGCCGTAAACGATGAGGATCTGGACAGGCTTTTTTCTACTTTTCTATACCGGATATCCAAGTGGTCACGAGGCGAAAGCTCGCTCGAATTTACTATTCGGGACATCGGCATGTTCAAGGGCATTTCATCACGATCCCACAGGTCATTTTCGCCAAGTCTGCGATATCACCTTGCAGCACAAGCCGCTATGCCACTTCTAAGTGCATGGTCGGTATCCTCTACACATGATGCACGAAATGCCGGGCGCAGCCGCTTTCAGCTTGATGCCCCGATAATCGCAGGACGCTCATTTTTCGAGATGGTGACATTCATGCTTGACGAATTGAAGATACTGGAACAAGAGGTTATTGACAGAGGTTTCAAAAACTTTGGCCCATCTCAAAGTCGCTACCGCTACGTGTACGAATTGTTCATTGCCGCGCTGCTTTGCTATACAAACAAGTTTGGCGATGAAGATGTAGATGAAGTGCGAAATAGGTTATTCGCATGGGCATATGCCTTGCGGGTCGAGTTACTTCGTGTGCAATTTGTATCTGCTGACAACCGAGCGCGAGGTAAAAACGATGCAAATAAATCGCCTTTTGTTTTGCTACGTAATGCGATGACTGGAAGTGTTGTCCGCAAACTTCCAATAACAAGTAAGCCATACAGCGATAACCACGAAAAGGAACTCGTTGCTTTTATCAAGGGGCTGCAATGAGCAAGAAGGAGTTGAAACCTGAACTGTTAACAGTAGGCAAGTTATTCACTGACAATTATCTGATTCCTATTTATCAACGGAACTATGCTTGGCGGGCCGAACAGATTGAGCAACTTATTAGCGATATTCAAGACTCGGTGGTAGGGGGCCAGGACAACTATTTTCTTGGGAACCTTGTTGTAATCAAGCGGGGTAGAGAGGATGAGTTCGAGGTCATAGATGGACAACAACGACTTACAACCCTCTATCTGCTTCTTACCTTCCTGGAGCAAGACGGTGAGGGTGAGAAGCCGTCGGTTGGCCATGCAGGCCACTTGCAATATGAGTCGCGCGCACGGGCAACTGAGGCCCTGCTGCGAGTAGCACAGGAGGCGGCTAAGGAGCACGTTCGACCGCAGGGCTCCACGAGTAATGCAGATGCTGGCATTCATGAAGGCTACAGCATCATCAATCAGTTCTTCAAACAAAATGAAAACCTTAATCGCTCACGCGAAAAATTCTCCGATTTCTTGCTAACGAAGGTGACTGTCGTCCGTGCCTCGCTGCCACCCAATACCGACCTCAATCGCTACTTCGAGATCATGAACACTCGTGGGCAGCAACTCAAGCAGGTTGATATTGTTAAGGCTCGCCTGATGAGCAAACTGCCCAATCAATATGAACGCGAATGCTTTGCGTGGGTTTGGGATTCCTGTGCTGACATGGATTCTTATGTCCAGATGTCTCTGACCCGTGGTGACACAAGTTTGCGAAACAAAGTATTTGGTGATGAATGGTCCTGGCTGGAGGTGACCAGCTTCTCTTCGCTAATGGAAAGTCGTCCGCAATCCGGCATCAATTCATCAAGGCAATCCTCCGAAGGGGTATCGTTGTCCTTGGATGAGGCGTTGTCAAAATACGCTAAAGAGCTCGAGTCAAATTCCACTGAAGACGAGGGCAACGAGCGGTTTCGTTCGACTATTGAGTTTCCGGCCTTTCTGCTACACGTTCTAAGAATTATGAAAGGCGATGAGGTCGAAGACGAAGGCCTGCTTGACGACAAGCGCCTCATCAAGTCATTTGACGACGCCGTAAATAATGTACCCGATGCTAAAGCCGATTGGGTGCGTAGTTTTGCATTTATGCTTCTCAAGTGCCGCAACCTCTTCGATGGCTTCATCTTGAAGCGTCAATTCACGGCAAACATCGGTGACGATGGCGATTGGTCTCTCCAGCGACTGAAAAAAGGAGGCGGGGACAAGAAGCCAACCCCGACGTACATCCATGTTTTCTCGGCCAGCAATGGAAGCTTAGAGGAGGACGGGAGTGCTGACCCACATACCCGAGATGTATTGCTGCTTCAGTCCATGCTTCGGATTACCTACACTTCTCCGCGAACGATGCACTGGATTACCAAAGTTCTTCGCTGGCTCTCCGTTAAAGCCCCTCGAGACGTGAAACATGCGGATCTTGCCGATTTGTTGAAGGGATATGCCCGCAGCAAGGTTAAAGAGACATTCTCCTTTGAGAAAGATCAGCAACCACAAGGGTTTGGTATCAGCCGTATCGTCTTTTCGTATCTCGACTATCTTCTGTTGAGTGACTCCTCAAAACGAGATTTCAAATTTCAGTTCAGAACTTCCATTGAGCACTTCTATCCACAGCATCCTGACAAAGAACAGTCGGGCGCGGTTGTTTCAGGTTCTAGCCTTAACCTGCTTGGCAACCTCGCGCTCGTAAGCGTCAGCGCGAACTCAAAATTCAGCAATAGCCTCCCCAGAGCAAAGGCCGAAAACTTCAAGGATACAATTGAACTTCAAAGTCCCAAGCTCAAGAGAATGGCGGAAATCACCCGAAATACAAACTGGGACGATCAGCAGATAACAGCACATCATGAAGCGATGGTGACATTGCTTCGTGATGATGTAAGTCTGGTGGAGGCAAGCGGAAGATCCAACCCAGGGCGTTGACTTCTTTGAATAACTGCTTTTGGATGAATATCCTTTGTGGTGTGCAAGTTGTCAGTCTAAAAGCGTTTTGCGTCGGGCGACACGATCAGTACAGTCTCCAAGTTTTCTTACCATGGTATTTTGTATGGTATCGACATGCAGATATAATTCTATTTTATTGATTTTATAGTGTTTTAAGACAGCATTGATCATCGAGTGGGTAACATAGGCTTAATACATTCCTTGCTCCTCGCACCGGAGCACATCACAGATACTGATTGAGATCCACTTCACGCAGCGGCTGGTTTTGACGTTCTGTTATCATTTGCACTAGGTCTTTTTCGTCCAGCTCATCGAGCATTTGTTCATACAGAGCCGCGGGCACACAATAAAAAACAGGGCGGTTGCGGTCAATAATCGCGACCGGGTAGCCGCCGCCGGCACTGGCGGTGGCCACCGGATCGTTTTTAAGTTCGCTGATGCTGGCAGTCACATCACACAGAATGATATTTGTCATGGTCCCCCCCTGAGACAAGTCATCTGTATGATCGGTAAAGTAAACTCTTGCGGCAAGTCCCGTCTGTCATTTCGACGGTCAGAAACGGGCAACCGGCAGCTCCTTCCAGCGGGTGGTATATGCCGGTGACAGCATCTCCCGTTTCATCTGCCAGTCCGGCGCAATACCCCGTCCGGCAAACCAGACTTTCCCGAGTCCGGAATGATTAATGCCGTCGAGTACCTTCATCAGCGCATCGCTGTGCGGCCGTGGCTGCACGTCATCGAACAGATTCAGCTGCGCGACGCCGTTCGGACTGAAATCATTGAGCATTATCCCCGCTTTTGCGTAGCGGTGGCCATCGAGCCAGATCCTGTCCAGAGACCTGACCGCAGCCGCGATAATGTCCCGGGTGTCACGGGTAGGGGTGTGCAGTTTTTCCGTGGCCACGTTACCGTAATACGGCTCATTAACCGCAAAAGGGGATGTCTTGATGAAGGTGCTGATATGCCGGCAGTACTGTCGCTCACCGCGCAACTTTTCCGCCGCGCGCTCGGCATACTGGCAGACGGCCTGGCGCATTTCTTCGTAGGTGGTGATCCGCTGCCCGAAGCTGCGACTGCAGACAATCTGCTGTTTAGGCGGCGGCGCTTCCTCCAGTGAAATGCAACTCTCGCCGTTCAGCTCACGTACCGTGCGCTCCAGCACTACGTTGAAGTTTTTCCGGATAAATGTAGGGTTCGTCAGCGACAGCTGTAGGGCGGTGGTGATCCCCATAACGTGCAGCTTTTTCGCTATCCGGTTCCCCACGCCCCAGATTTCTTCCACCGGCTGCAGGCTGAGTAATTTTGCCGTTCTGCGTGGATTATCGGGCGACAGCGCCAGCACCCCCCTGAATTGTGGCCATTCCTTTGACGCCCACTGCGCCGATTTGGCCAGTGTTTTTGTGGCGCCGAAGCCGACACCGATCGTCAGTCCGGTTCCACTGAGAACATGCCCACGCAGCTGCCTGCCAAAATCCTCCAGATCCATACAGTGGCCAATTCCCCGGGCATCCAGGAAACATTCGTCAATTGAGTATTGTTCGACGCGGGGCGACAGCTCTTCCAGCAGGGCGACCACACGGTTACTCAGGCTCGCGTAGAGCTCGTAGTTGCTGGAAAAAACGTACGATTTTTCAGGAAACTGCGCCTCTTTGAGCTGGAACCAGGGGGTTCCCATCTTTATACCCAGCAGTTTGGCTTCAGCACTCCGGGCAATAACGCAGCCATCGTTGTTACTGAGAACGACGACAGGTTTGCCGCGCAAATCCGGCCTGAAAACATTCTCGCAACTGGCGTAGAAGGAGTTGACGTCAGCCAGGGCGAACATCAGTCTGCCCTCCGGGTTTTATGAATGAAGGCTGTCACCACGCCGAAAATTTGCAGCGTTTCCGGATCCGGGTACAGGGAAGGGAAGTCCGGGTTCATCGCCTGCAGGGCTGGCCGCGGCGTCAGAAGCAGGCGTTTTACCGTAAATTCACCCTCAATTTCCGCGATAACAATATCCCCGTGCCGCGGCTGTTCTGCTTTATCCACGACCAACAGATCGCCGGAATAGAGGCCAATATCAGTCATTGAGTTGCCAATCGCCCTGACAAAATAGGTGGAGTGGCGCCGGTGAATGCAGTACTCATTCAGATCCAGTTCAGACTCAGTGTAGTCTGCTGCCGGTGACGGAAAACCCGCAGGGCATCGCTCTGTGAACAAAGGAATTTTTACTATGCTGGCTTCTGATACTGCAGGAATGAACTTCATCGTTTTTTCCCTCGCTTAAGGCTGTATATATATACAGTGTGCGCCGGGAGACCGGTAAAGATCAAGGGGTGAAAGTCCCCGACCATTGAAGGACCAGCAATCCACAGGGTCCCCGAGTCATGCGTTGTATACCGTGAGGTATGGGGCGAAGCGTTGACAGGGGTGTTGACAGGCCAGCCATTGAGCCACGAAATGTATATTAAATTCCCGGGTGCCGACGTTGTACTGTTTACGGAAGGCAACATCATAGGGTGCGTTACTGCGAGTGCCATATGGACCCGGCGGGGTCTGAGACCCTGGCATGTCAATACGATCTTTACGCGGGAACCGGGAGATCTCCCCTCTGACCATCTGCCAGTGCCGGAGATGGCCCGCACCGGGAAGGCGAGGAGCCGAAGCCGGTGATGTACGGAGAGGAGAAGTCGGACTCGCTCATAGTAGCTGCGAATCTGGCGAACAATCCGCAAGGAGCGGAGTCAGTGGAGCGAAGGAGCGGGGCCAAGGGAAACGCGGAACAGCCACACATGCGCCGGACGCAGAGCCGGGAAAGTATGTCACAGAGGCTGTCACGCGTGCGGGAAGCTGCGAAGCAGCGGAAGAAAGAACGGTTTACCGCATTGTTCCACCTCCTGACAGCAGAGGCACTGGAGAACGCATTCCTCTCCCTGAGCAGGAAAGCGGCTGCCGGAGTTGATGGTGTCAGGTGGAAGGACTTCGCCGAAAACCTGAAGGTCAACATAGCAGATCTGCACCGGAGGCTTCATCAGAGTAGTTACAGGGCTCAGCCCGGCAGGCGGCACTACATCCCGAAAGCGGATGGAAAACAGCGCCCGCTCGGCATCGCCTCACTGGAGGACAAAATCGTCCAGTATGCGCTGGTTAAGATCCTGAATGCAGTCTACGAAAATGACTTTATGGGGTTTTCATACGGGTTCAGACCCGGGCGAAGCCAGCACAATGCGCTGGACGCACTGGCCACAGGGCTGGTTCGGACCAATGTAAACTGGGTACTGGATGCCGATATCAGTCAGTTCTTCGACAAGGTAAGCCATGAATGGCTAATCAGGTTCATAGAACACAGAATCGGCGACCAGAGGGTAATCAGGCTCATACGAAAGTGGCTCACAGCCGGGACCTCAGAGGAAGGAGAATGGCGGGCATCGGAGGAAGGCACCCCACAGGGTGCGGTTATCTCGCCGCTGCTGGCAAACATCTACCTCCACTATGTCTTCGATCTGTGGGCGCATCAGTGGCGACGCCGCCATGCCACAGGCAATGTGGTCATGGTCAGATACGCAGATGACATAGTCATCGGGTTCGACAAGCGAATCGACGCTCAATGCTTTCGTATAGCCATGCAGCGCAGACTGAAGGAGTTCGGACTCACGGTACATCCGAAGAAAACCCGACTGACGGAGTTCGGCCGCTTCGCAGCCGAAAACCGCGCCAGCAGGGGAAAAGGTAAACCAGAAACGTTCAACTTCCTCGGGTTCACGCATATCAGTGGGAAAGATCGTAGTGGCAGGTTCATGCTGATACGAAAGACACGCCGGGACAGGATGACGGCGACACTGAAAGCGATCAAGGACGGACTACGAAAGCGCTGGCATTACTCAATCCCCGAACAGGGAAAATGGCTCAGGAGAGTGGTTCAGGGATACCTGAACTACCACTCAGTCCCGGGCAACTATCCCATGATGCGGAAGTTCAGGATATACGTAACAGACCTCTGGCGACGGGCGCTGAGGCGCAGGAGCCAGCAGGATGATACGACATGGACGAAAGCAAACAGACTGGCAGCCGTATGGCTGCCGAAGGTTCGGGTTCTGCATCCATGGCCTGTGGAGCGGTTCACCGCCAGACACCCAAGGCAGGAGCCCGGTGCGTGAATAGCGCACGCCGGGATCTGTGCGGGGGGTACCCGTTAACGGGTATCCCTACCGCGACATTATTTTGCGGAGGCCGTTTTTTTTCAAGTCATCTTGTTGCCGTTGTCTGTAACCATTTGCTGTTCCTGCAAAAACAGGGAAATTTCAGAAGGATCGCTGCCAGTCCGGAGAATCGTTATCTAATAAAATGTAATATACTGACGTACAGTGCATTTATTCTGAGTGGAGTGATTATGAATACGGGTTTAAGGCAGGTTCTGCGATATGCAGGCGTCCCGGTTGACGCCGCTGAACCGGTGCGCCGGCAATTCGGTAGCCGCCTGATTTTAATCGTGACGGTTGCTCTTCTTCCGCTGTTGATTGTTGACGTCCCTCAGTGGCTATTTGTGCTCTCTCAGATTATCTGGGGAAGCGGTATGTACATTGGTATCTCCGTGGCCAGTGATAAACCAGATCGCCGATAAGCTCAGAACGAGAGGTCTCCCGGGCCGCCTGGTGACGGGCAGCTGATAAACTGGCGCCATGCCATCAACACCGGATAAGGACGTCGCCGGCTTGTCTTTGCCGCCGGCTCCGCTTTGTCCGGCCCCCTCCCTCCGGTCTGCGGCCTTTATACGCAGCCATCGCGTCGCGATGCCAGCTTCTGCTTTTCTCCCTGCGCTCGTAAACCGCGACAGGGGACCTCATGTTGTATCTCCTGCATCGCTTCGGGTAGTGCCGTGCCTTCACTTTAGCCCGGCCGCTGCAGATGCAAGGGTTCGCTGGCGCCGCCATCCTCGCCCGGTCGCAGTTTTTTTAGGAAGCTCGCCGTTCTTCCCGTCGTTTTCTCGCTCAGGTTCGCTCTAAAACCGTCCAGACCAGCTTCGTGCTTTATCTGCGCTGCGGCCTCCGGTGTCGCCCTTGCATCTTCCGCTTTCCGCCGGGCTGTCGTGTCGGCACGGCACAACCCGGTGCCGCAATCTTATGAACCTGTGGAGGTTGCTATGTATCATGCCCGTCAAACCATGCTGAATGTAGAGGAGTCCGACCGTCTCTCGTTCCTGCCGGATCTGTTTGGTAACGATTTTCTGGCCGGAGAGATGCAGGTCTATGCGCTCGCTGAGAAACACATCACCGATTACTGCGGAGGCTTCTGGCATTTCATCCGTATTCCGGAGGGCGGCGGCTACATGATGCCTGACGGTGACCGTTTCCATCTGACTAACCCGGATAACTGGTTTGATCGGTCCGTCAGCGCGGATGCGGCCGGAGTTATCATTACGGCGCTGGCGATCAACCGCCGTATCTGGCTGCACCATGAACGCGGTGATGCTGCCCTGACACGCCACCTGATGCTGCGGGAATCGCAGCTGTGGAATTTCATTGACTCTCATGACGAATGCGCTGCTATTTACGCGGCTCTGGACTGATACTATATCGGGGCGCCCGACGCCCCGTTTAAGGTCAGAGACGGCACGATCTGTGAGGAGCTTACCCGGCTTCGCAGATCGGTGCGGCCGCGCGAAAATCCTGGCAGGCTTCGCCTGCCAGTGAGGCGGTTCGCCACACCTGCGGCGCTGCGTACTGGCCTCACCTCAACAGGTCGCCAGTTAAGGATTAAGAGCGTAATATCTGCGTACCTTTTCTTCTTTTGCTGATTTTGCGTATGTCGCAGTGGAATATTGCCTCTTTTTCAAAGGAGGAGCAGGACAAAGTTGCCGTCGATAAGGTGGCTGCTGATGTTGCCTGGCAGGAGCGCATGAACAAGCCCGTCATGCCGGAACTTGTTGAACGGGAACAGCCTGAACACCTGCGCGAATATTTCCATGAACGGTTCCGCGTACATCGACTGAACAGTCAGCAGCTGCCGCGCGCAAATGCACCCGAATATAATAAACCGGGCGATGATCAGCAGAATTGATTTTCTTACTCAGTGTGTCCAGGGAGGGTAATCTGTGCGTATGTCTCTGATGTTTGCTGCCGTGACGCTTTTAACCGGTATTAACCTGTTTTTTATTCCGTTTCAGCCTGTTCCGGCTCTGTGGGGGGCTATCCTGGCCGTTGCTTTTGTTCTGATTAATGTCGTGGCGGATAAGCTGCGCCTCTGGAGTGGTATTGCGTGGATTATCGTTGCCGGCATCATCATAACGCTGATGCTGAAGGGGAAAGAGCCGGGTGACGAATTTCGTGTCCTGATCACCGTTTTCGCTTTCCTGGCTTCAATCTGGTATAGCGTTGCGCAGTTCAGGAAGGAAAATAAGCTCCGTTCCTGACGCCCCGTCTGGTATGCCGCCGGTTTATCATGGCTTCTTTCCGGCGGCATGAAAAACATATTCTCTCCAGCCTGCATCTTTACGTTTCCGGCTTGCTCCCTGCTGTCTGTCTGCTTTCTCTTCTTCTTCCTGCTGTGATGTCTCTTTTTAACCCTTAAAGGCTTTAAAAGCACACCCGCACTGGACACCTTCGGCTCCCGGCCAGCTGCGCTGTCCAGTCGTCGAGCCACACTCCGCTAACCGCGAAAAGACGCGGTAAACTCCGCCGAACCCGCTACGCGGTTTCGGGCCTGGCGGCTAGTGTCTGATGTCTGAAGTCAAGGTCAACGGCAGCGCTTGCTGCGACCGTTCCGGCCGCGCCGCTTTCACCGTGCCGGCGATAAAGCTGCCGGCACTCTGCAGGGCAACGCCGTTTCGCGCCCGCGCTCTTCGTCGTTGCGGCGGGTGCCTGCTCCTTTCCCCTGGTACCCGTATCACCCGTTTGAGTCCATTCGCCGGGGCTGAGACAAGCACAACCCGTCTTGCTGTCCAGGGGACGGCAGAGCCTTTCGCAATAAATTTTTCCCGGCCATTCCGCTGCGCTTCATTAGACCGAAAAAAATTTCCCGCTCACCCCCGGACATCTGCACCGGGCCGTGCTCGTTTACGCCCTTGCGGCGAACGGCTCTCAAACGGGTGAAGGTTATATCCAGGGGGCAGGTTCAGCAGGTCCCCGCACAAAGTCAAAACCGCGGCCCCGGCAACTCAACGGGTGATGTTCTTTAAAAATCAGGAAAAAGAAAAATGCAGGATCCTTCATTGCGAACGTATCGGATCGCATTTCTGGGAAGCAATGCCAGCGGCAATCTGCCGATGTTTACCCGGGTGCAGGCCACGACCGGAAAACGGGCGATAAAAGCGTTTATTGAACGCTGTGAACCCGTCAAAGGCTGGTTTCTGGGCGCACCGGAAGACATTACCGATCAGGTTCAGAAGGAGGAAGAAGAGGCGGGAAGCAAACCGCAGGTATGAAAAAAGCAGGGTAAACCCTGCTTCTCCCACGCCGTAAAAATCGCACGAACGGTTTTTCCGGCTTCGTTAACTACCATAAGGAGTCAACTTTATGATCGTTTCTATTTTTTCACCTTCCGCAGGCGCTGTAAAGCCCCGTCGTCATTCGCGCATTCTGCGCGCAGATATCACCGCACCGGAGATTGATCCCGCTCTCAGAGCTTTCGGGCGTCATATCGCCAGAAGTCACCGCAAAGGGCGCGGTGTCCACATCCCCGCGATGAAAAATACCGCCCTCGGGCAGGTACTCCGCACGCTGGAACTGAAACGCGCATTTAACTGATGAGGTGAGCCGCCCCGCGAGGGGCGGCAACTGCAGGAAGGAGAAAACACAATGACACCGACTACCGCACAGATCATGACGGAAAATACCGTCAGCCAGACTTACCGGGCAACCTATTCACCCGATGATAATAAATTGCGACTTTACGCATCATTACGGCTCGATGAAGAAACGTATTCCCTGATCAACAAAGCAGGATTTCGCTGGGCGCCCAAACAGAAACTCTTTGTGGCGCCAGCCTGGACGCCGGGGCGGGAGGATGTCCTGCTTTCGCTCGCCGGTGATATCGAGGACGAGGACAGCACCCTGTTTGATCGCCAGGAGCAGCGCGCCGGGCGGTTCAGTGACTACAGTGACCGGCGGGCGGTTGAATCGGAGCAGGCGCTTGCGCATGTTGATTCGCTGGCATCGGCTGTCCCGCTGGGACAGCCGATCCTGGTAGGCCACCACAGCGAGCGCCGCGCGCGCCGGCATGCGCAGAAAATTGAGAGCGGCATGAAACGTGCCGTGATGCTGTTCGAGCGTGCGGAATACTGGGAACAGCGCGCGCAGGCCTCTCTGCGGCACGCAAAATACAAGGAGCGTCCGGATGTGCGTTACCGCCGTATCAAAAAAATCGAGGCGGAATTACGCAAGTCCCAAAAGCACATTGCCCGGTCTGAAAAGCATATGACGATGTGGCGTGCGCAGACGCTCGATCTGAAAATGGCGTTACTGGTCAGTAATTATGATCATATTCATGCCTGCTTCACGCTCGACAAATACCCCCGCCCGGCAGAGAAAAGCCAGTATGAGGGCTCGATGTCTCTCCATTCTGCCCTGTCGGAGGAGATCATTACTTTTGAACAGGCGCGTGATATTGCGATCCGCTGTCATGAGCGCACGATTAACCACCAACAGCGCTGGGTTAATCATTACCAGAACCGCCTGGCCTACGAACGCGCGATGCTCAATGAAAACGGTGGCGTTGTCACCCGAACACAGGAATTTGAACCAGGCGGGCAGGTACTGAGCCGGGGAGAATGGTTAACCATTCTCCGGGTTAACCGGAGTAAGGGGGAGGTGAGTTCAGTCGAAACGCCCGGTTATCGCTTTCTGGGCTACAGCGGCACGATGAAACTCACGCCCGACCGTATCACGGACTACAAAGCCCCGACAGCGGAGGAAGCCAGCGACGCGAAGAAAGCGGCGAAGCGCCCACCGATCGTCAATTATCCGGGGGAAGGGTTCCGGGAAATGACAAAAGCCGAGTGGGCGAAATTACCCGCTGATTATAAAGGCGTGCGGGGTGCTGCAGAAACCGAAACACACGGCGCCTACCGCTTCCGCCGGTGCATGACGCACGGTTGTACGCTCGTGAATGTGTATATCACAGACATGAAAACCGTTGAAATTCCGAAAAAATAGCAGGAAGGCTCCCCGGCATCTTGCCGGGGAGGTCAGGGAGTACATTCATGCATCATGACCTTAAACACCGTATTCAGGCGATGCGGGTCAAACTGGAAGGGCGCGCCCCTGTCGCTGAAATTCAGGGTAGCTCGCAACTTTTTGTCACCCCCTCCCCGGAATGTCGCCGGTTGGTTGAGCTGGCTGATGTCCGGGAAACCGATCGCATTCTGGAACCCAGTGCCGGAACGGGCGCCATACTGCAGGCGATCAGGGATGCAGTCCCCCGGGCGAAGTGTGACGCCGTGGAGCTGCACGCCGGGTTAGCCCGTCACCTGCAGGCGCATTTCCCGGAGGTCCGGATCTGGTGCGGAGATTTTCTCGAATATCATCCGGAGCGCCGGTATACACGAATTATCATGAATCCGCCGTTTAATCGCGGTGATGATATCCGGCATATCCGGCGGGCATTAACTCTGCTTGAGCCTGGCGGGATTCTGACGGGCATATGTCTGGACGGGCCGCGTCAGCAAAAGGCGCTGGAGTCCCTGGCGGACGTCTGGGAGCCGTTGCCACGGGGAACATTCACGTATACCCAGGTAGCGACCGCCATTCTCAGAATAACCGTCTGATGACACGTTAAGCCGGCGGGGCACCTGTCCCCGTCTGGCCGCGCCTCGAAAGACCGCGCGCCTGCGGCGCCGGGAAAACCGGGCCGCGCTGACGCGCCGCCCGCATTTCCTTTCCGCGT
>OBBN01000077.1_pt1 | contig 74360 bp, 70 predicted proteins | sample 1480761 | NCBI WGS metagenome assembly OBBN01 (sample SAMN05301482, study PRJEB22388) | human gut metagenome | isolation source: Infant 1 DOL 25 gut | host: Homo sapiens | place: USA: Pittsburgh, Magee-Womens Hospital of UPMC | collected 2013/2014
TAAGTTTCCCGATGCATCCGTAGCTCAGCTGGATAGAGTACTCGGCTACGAACCGAGCGGTCGGAGGTTCGAATCCTCCCGGATGCACCATATTCTCCTTAGTAACAGCGACGACGTTGTTTTATGGTCTGCGAAATCATCGCCAGCACCAGGGGGGATAACGTTGCGTAAGCAACGGCCCAAAGGGCGAGGCGTAGCCGAGTCATCCTCCCGGATGCACCATATTCTCCTCAGTAACAACGACGATGTTGTTGCATAGGCTGCGAAATTATCGCCGCACCCGTTATGAATGCATAATCTTCACTCTTCTCTCACCATCCCGATTACCTCGTTTTCCATCACTGGCTTCATCCTGACTTTTTTATTGGCAAGACGCGCTTTCCACTATAATTTATCCTTGTATATCAGCGTTATCAGGCTGAGATAAATGCAAGGAGAGAAATCCATGAAATGGTTCAAAGCAATACCTGCTTTTTGCGCGACGCTGCTGGTAACGACGGCCCTCGCTGGCTGTGCGGGATCGGCTACAAAGGAGAGTACGGGCGGCTATATTGACGATACCGTGGTGACCACCAAGGTGAAAACGGCGCTCTTTAACGATAAAGACATTAAGTCCTCAGAAATTAGCGTCCAGACCTTTAAAGGCCGCGTCCAGCTGAGCGGATTTGTCTCCTCCGCGGAGAGCGCTAAACGAGCCGTAGAAGTCACACGCCGAGTGCAGGGCGTGCGAATGGTCGAGAACGATCTGCGTATTAAATAAGGCTGGTTATCCGGCCTAATGTTTGGGGGCGCCTGAGGGCGCCTTTGTCGTCTGCGCCGCTGGCCGCGACAACGGCGGGCTTTTGCGTTACAGTAATCATTCCCAAACCGGTTGGTGAGAAGACAATGTACGAAGGTTACGCAGGACTGATCTTTGATATGGATGGCACCATTCTCGATACCGAGCCGACCCATCGGCAGGCATGGAACGAGGTGTTGGGCCGCTACGGTATGCGTTTCGACGAACAGGCGATGGTCGCGCTCAATGGCTCACCAACCTGGCGAATCGCCCAGGCGATTATCGAACTCAACCAGGCCGATCTCGATCCACATCGCCTGGCGCAGGAAAAAACCCAGGCCGTCAAAGCGATGCTGCTGGACAGCGTACGCCCGTTGCCGCTGATTGAGGTGGTTAAGGCATGGCACGGCCGTCGCCCGATGTCGGTGGGAACCGGCAGCGAGAGCGCCGTCGCCGAAGCGCTGCTGGCGCACCTGGGGCTGCGTCATTACTTCTCCGCGGTGGTGGCGGCCGATCATGTGGTCAACCATAAACCCGCGCCCGATACCTTCCTGCTGTGCGCCGAACGCATGGGCGTCGCGCCGGAAAAATGCGTCGTCTTCGAAGATGCCGACTTTGGTCTGCAGGCGGCGAAGCGCGCGGGAATGGACGCAGTTGACGTGCGTTTGCTGTGAGCGACGCGCTGTCACTCACCTCGCTGTTTGCCAGTAGCTTTTTAAGCGCCACGCTGCTCCCCGGCAATTCGGAGGTTGTGCTGGTGGCTATGCTACTTGCGGGGGTCAGTCATCCGTGGTGGTTAGTATTAATAGCAACAATCGGCAATAGCCTTGGAGGGGTAACTAACGTTATTCTGGGGCGCTTGTTTCCGCTGCGCAAAACCTCGCGCTGGCAGGAGCGGGCGGCCGGCTGGCTTAAGCGCTACGGCGCGGTCACGCTCTTACTGAGCTGGGCGCCGGTTGTCGGCGATTTACTGTGTTTGCTGGCGGGATGGATGCGCATTTCCTGGGGACCGGTACTCTTTTTCTTATGCCTTGGTAAGGCGCTGCGCTATATCGCTATTGCGGCAGCGACGCTTCAGGGCATGACGTGGTGGCACTAATTGGACTGACAGTTCATCCATTACAATTATGCTTATTCAAACGATTTCGACAGGCGGGAGGTCAAATTGATCCCGGACGTATCACAGGCGCTGGCCTGGCTGGAAAAACATCCGCAGGCTCTGCAGGGTATTCAACGTGGTCTGGAGCGGGAAACGCTGCGCGTGAACGCAGACGGCACCCTTGCAACGACCGGTCACCCTCCGGCGTTAGGCTCAGCGCTAACGCATAAATGGATTACCACCGATTTTGCCGAAGCTTTACTTGAGTTCATTACGCCAGTAGATGGCGATATTGAGCATATGCTGACCTTTATGCGCGATGTCCATCGCTATACCGCGCGTCAGCTTGGCGACGAGCGGATGTGGCCGCTGAGCATGCCATGCTATATCGCCCCCGGTCAGGATATTGAGCTGGCGCAGTACGGCACCTCTAACGTGGGGCGCCTGAAAACGCTATATCGCGAGGGGCTGAAGAATCGCTATGGCGCGCTGATGCAGACTATCTCCGGCGTGCACTATAACTTCTCCCTACCGATGGCCTTCTGGCAGGCAAAATGTGGTGTGGAGGATGCCGAGAGTGGTAAAGAGGCCATTTCGGCGGGCTATTTCCGCTCAATTCGTAACTACTATCGCTTTGGCTGGGTGATCCCCTATCTGTTTGGCGCCTCGCCGGCGATTTGCTCCTCATTCCTGCAAGGCAAACCGACAACGCTGCCCTTTGAGGAAACGGGCAACGGCATGTATTACCTGCCGTATGCCACCTCGCTGCGCCTCAGCGACCTTGGTTATACCAATAAGTCGCAAAGCAATCTCGGAATTACGTTTAACGATCTGCACGAGTATGTGGCAGGATTGAAGCGGGCGATTAAAACGCCGTCGGAAGAGTACGCCAAAATCGGGCTGCAGAAAGACGGCAAGTATCTGCAGATCAACAGCAACATTCTGCAGATTGAAAATGAACTTTATGCGCCGATCCGCCCGAAACGCGTCACCCGTCGGGGCGAAACCCCGTCCGATGCGCTGTTGCGCGGTGGTATTGAGTATATCGAAGTGCGTTCGCTGGATATCAATCCGTTCTCGCCGATCGGCGTTGACGCCCAGCAGGTGCGTTTCCTCGACCTGTTTATGGTCTGGTGCGCGCTGGCCGACGCGCCGGAGATGAGCAGCGATGAGCTGCTGTGCACCCGCACCAACTGGAATCGGGTGATTCTGGAAGGGCGTAAGCCGGGCTTAACGCTGGGGATTGGCTGCGAAAGCGCGCAGTTCCCGCTGGCTCAGGTGGGCAAAGATCTGTTTCGCGATTTACGCCGCGTGGCGCAGACCCTGGACAGTATCCACGGTGGCCAGGCATATCAGCAGGTCTGCGACGAGCTGCTGGCCTGCTTTGACGATCCGGAATTAACCTTCTCAGCCCGCATTCTGCGTTCTATGATTGAAGAAGGCATTGGCGGTACCGGCCGTGCGCTTGCCGATCGTTACCGGACGCAGCTGCGCGAAGAGCCGCTGGAGATCCTGAGCGAAGACGATTTTATCGCCGAGCGCGACGCGTCGGTGGCGCGACAAAAGAAAGTGGAAGCTGAAGACAGCGAGCCGTTTGAGGCGCTGCTGGCGCGGCACGCGTAGCGCTGGAAAAGAAAAAGGCCACATCACTGTGGCCAAACTTTCATCTCTGATTCAGGGATGATGATGATAATAAATGCGCGTCTTTCATATACTGAGACTCGCGGCTGAACAAAGAGTTCATTTTATTTTAAAAAAATTCACTCCCGGAGGTGACGAATGCCGTTGTTAGATAGTTTCACAGTCGACCATACCCGAATGGAAGCCCCAGCGGTGCGTGTCGCGAAGAAAATGAACACGCCGCATGGCGATGAAATCACCGTTTTCGATCTGCGCTTCTGCGTACCGAACCAGGAAGTGATGCCGGAACGCGGTATCCACACCCTGGAGCATCTGTTCGCGGGCTTTATGCGCGATCATCTGAACGGGAATGGCGTGGAAATTATCGACATTTCGCCAATGGGCTGCCGCACCGGCTTCTATATGAGCCTGATTGGTACGCCGGACGAGCAGCGCGTCGCTGACGCCTGGAAAGCGGCGATGGCCGATGTGCTTAAGGTGAAAGATCAGAACCAGATCCCGGAGCTCAACGTCTACCAGTGCGGGACTTACACCATGCACTCGCTGGAAGAGGCCCAGGACATCGCTCGTCATATCATTGAGCGCGATGTGCGCATCAACAGCAACGACGAACTGGCGTTGCCGAAAGAAAAACTGCAGGAACTGCACATCTAGTGCTTCCGCCACGGCCCGACGCCTGTCGCCGGGCCGCTCTTCTGACGCCGCGATGACGACGACGCTTTCCTTCTCCTTTCAGCACCGCCCTTTGGTGCCCTTTGCCCATGATTATGCCCACGGTGACCAGGAAGACTGGCATCAACATGACTGCGCCCAGCTGCTGCATATACTAAGCGGCGTGGTGCGGGTCGCGACGCCGGTAGGCTACTGGGTGGTGCCGCCCGGGCGCGGCGTCTGGCTGCCGGCGGGAACGCCGCACGCGCTGCGCATGACCGGCAACGTGGCGGCGCGCACCCTGTTTATCGATCCGCTGGCGCGCGCCGATCTTCCGGCGGGCTGCCAGATCGTACAGATCACGCCGCTGCTGCGGGAACTGATCGTGTCATCCCTGGCGCTGGCGGAACGCTATGCCCCCGCCAGCCGCGACGAAAGAATTTATGAACTGATCCTCGATGAGATCCGCGGGATGGCGATCCTGCCGTTTGGCCTGCCGGAGCCGCAAAGCGAAACGCTGCGTCGGCTGTGCCAGCAGGTACGCGAGGCGCCGGGCGAGGCCTGGAGCAGCGGCCAGGCGGCGAAGGCGTGCAGCATGAGCGAGCGAACCCTAAACCGCCATTTTCAGCAGCAGACTAGCCTGACGTGGAGCGAGTGGGTGCGCCGGGCGAAGCTAATGGAAGCGCTGGTGCGCCTGGCGCAGGGCCACTCCGTGCTGCGGGTGGCGCTGGAGCTGGGCTACGGTAGCCACAGCGCCTTCAGCGCCATGTTTCGTCGGGTGATGGGCGTCGCCCCCAGCGACTATTTTCGTCCCCCGGCCTGATCGGCGGCGCTGAGCGCATTGCACAGCGCCTGCAGCGAGGCGCGCGCCACGTCATTATCGATACCCACGCCCCAGTAGCTTTCTCCTTGCGGAAAAACGCAGCGGATATAGGCCACCGACCGGCTGTCGCTGCGCGCGCCGAGGGTATGCTCATGATAGTCCTTGATCATAAACGGCTGCCGAAACAGCGCGCTGAGCCCGCTGGCTGCGGCGGAGAGCAGGCCGTTGCCCTGGCCCTGCAGGCGTCGGGTTTCGCCGTGGTGACGCAGCGTTGCCTGCAGGGAAAGCTGGCCATCCTGCTGGCTGGCGCTCTGATAATCGAGCAGCGTCAGCGCCGGCTGCGCCTGCAGCCCGTAGCGCGTGCGGAACAGCTGCCACAGCGCATGGTGGGTCATCTCTTTGCCGTCGCTATCGGTGGCCTGCTGAACGTGCTGGCTGAAGTCCTGCTGCAGCCCGCGGGGCAGTTTCAGACCATGATTTTGTTCGATAAGCCAGGCGCTGCCGCTCTTCCCCGACTGGCTGTTGACGCGGATCACCGCCTCATAGCTGCAGCCTATATCCTGCGGGTCAATGGGCAGGTAGGGCATCTGCCACGGATCGCCAGGCTGACGGGCATCAAACCCTTTTTTGATCGCATCCTGATGGGAGCCGGAGAAGGCGGTGTAAGCCAGACTTCCCGCCCACGGGTGGCGCGGGTGAACGGGGATCTGGTTGCAGTTTTCCACCACCTCCACCACCCGGTTCATCTGCTCGAAGCGAAGCTCAGGGTCGATGCCCTGGCTGTAGAGGTTCATCGCCAAAGTCACCAGACAGACGTTGCCGGTGCGTTCGCCGTTGCCAAACAGGCAGCCTTCTACCCGATCGGCGCCGGCCATCACCGCCAGCTCGGCGCTGGCGACGCCGGTGCCGCGATCGTTATGCGGGTGCACGCTGATGCAGACCTCGCTGCGGCGGGAGAAGTGGCGGCAAAAATACTCGATCTGATCGGCATAGACGTTGGGGGTGTTGACTTCCACCGTCGCCGGCAGATTGACGATCATCGGTCGCTCGGCGCAGGGCTGCCAGACATCCGCCACCGCTTCGCAAATCTCAAGCGCAAACTCGGGCTCGGTGAAGCAGAAGGTTTCAGGCGAATATTCATATTGCCAGCGGGTCTCCGGCTGCTGTTCGCACTGCTGACGGATAAGCCGGGTGGCGCGGGTCGCGAGGGCGATCACCTCGGCCTTGTCCATGCCGAAAACCAGCTCGCGGAACAGCGGCGCGGTGGCATTGTAGAGGTGGACGGTAGCCCGGCGGGCGCCGCGCAGCGCCTCAAAGGTGCGCAGGATCAGCGGGTCTCGCGCCTGGGTCAGCACCTGGATGGTGACATCCTCCGGGATGCGCTGTTCGTCAATCAGCTGGCGGACAAAGTTGAAATCGGTTTGTGAGGCGGAAGGGAAGGCGACTTCAATCTCTTTAAAGCCGCACTCCAGCAGCAGATCCCAGAACTGCAGTTTGCGGGCGCTGTCCATGGGCTCCGCCAGCGCCTGGTTGCCGTCGCGCAGGTCAGTCGAGAGCCAGCGCGGGGCGTGACTGATTTGCCGGTCTGGCCAGCGGCGGTCAGGCAGGGCGATCGGCGGATAGGGACGGTACTTTTCAGCAGGATGGCTCAGCATAGTGTTCTCCTTAATGGTCAGCCTTTATCCTGCCCGAGCGCAGGGTGACGGGCTTTCGCAAACGAGACAGAAACTAGCGAGAACTGGACAACCTGACGCCGTAAAAAAGGGACCCGGAGGTCCCTTTATGTGAGGCTTAGTGCGCGCCGCCGCCGCCTCCGCCGGCGCTGAACGGTGGTCTGGCGAACCACACCAGCCCCAACAGCAGGATGAAAATAGCCGCAGAAATCCAGAAGATTTCGTTGGCGGAGATAATCAGCCCCTGGTTGGTTATCTGCTGCGCTATCCAGCCGGACGCCTGCTGCTGCGTCATTCCCATGCCCTGCAGCTGATCGTATATCTGCTGCGCGTTGGGGTTAAAGGGGGTCACCGATTCGGTGAGCTGCGCATGATGCAGCGCCTCGCGGTTGGTCCACAGGGTGGTGGTGATCGAGGTCCCGATGGAGCCGGCAAGGGTACGGGTGAAGTTCGACAGGCTCGACGCCGCCGCCAGCCGCTCCGGCGGCAGGCCGGAGAGGGTGATGGTGGTCAACGGCATGAAGAAGCAGGCCACCGCGAAGCCCTGGATAAACTGTGGCCACGCCGAGGCGCCAAAGTCCATCCCCGGTTCGAAGGTCCAGGCGCGCCAGTAGAAGCAGACCGCGTACATAATAAAGCTGAAGGTGACCAGCCGCCGCATGTCGAGCTTATGCGCGAAGCGGCCGATAATCGGCGACAGAATGACCGGGATCACCCCCACCGGCGCCGACGCCAGGCCGGCCCAGGTCGCGGTGTAGCCGTAGACCTCCTGCAACAGCTGCGGCAGCAGCACGATGGCGCCGAAGTAGAGCATATAGGCCAGACTGATACAGAGGCAGCCGATGGTGAAGTTGCGCGACTTAAATAGCGATAGATCGACAATCGGGTTATCGTCGGTTAGCTCCCAGACGATCAGGAAGCTTATCGCCACCACCGCCACGATGGTCAGAATGATAATCTCATTGGAGGAGAACCAGTCCAGCTCTTTACCCCGGTCCAGCATCACCTGCAGGCTACCGATACCGATGATCAGCAGCGCCAGACCGACGCCGTCGATCCGCCGCTGTTCGGTTTTGGTTTCCCGGTTGCGCAGGGTCTGCAGGGTCATCAGCACCACCGCCACGCCAATGGGCACGTTGATAAAGAAGATCCAGCCCCAGTGATAGTTATCGCTGATATAGCCGCCGAGGATCGGACCGCAGATGGGCGCGACAATCACCGTCATTGACCACAGCGCCAGAGCGATAGAGCGCTTCGCCGGGGGATAGTTGCTGAGCAGCAGACTTTGCGACAGCGGGATCAGCGGCCCGGCGACGATCCCCTGAATGACGCGGAAGAAAATCAGCATCGTCAGGCTGTTGGAGACGCCGCAGGCCCAGGAGGCAATGGCGAAGGCGGTGGTTGACCACAGGAACAGCTTCACCTCGCCGACGCGCTTGGCCAGCCAGCCGGTGATCGGGATGGAGATGGCGTTAGCGACCCCGAACGAGGTGATGACCCAGGTCCCCTGGCTCAGCGACGAGCCAAGGTTGCCGGCAATGGTCGGGATCGCCACGTTGGCGATAGTGGAATCCAGCACCTGCATGAACGTCGCGAGCGACAGCGCAATGGTCATAATGACCAGCTGCGCGCCTTCCAGCGGTTTTTGCTGTTGCATTACACTCACCCCGAATTATCCGGCGTTGGCCTGAATGATCTCGTCTATCAGCTTATTAACCGGATCGAGAGCGATTTCACGGGCATTGCTCTCGTAAACCGGGGAGCTCCGCACCTGGCTGGCCAGCATTTCACCATCGCGATCGGTGGTGTTGACTTCCACCAGCGTCGAGAGGCCGATGCGCAGCGGGTGTTCCGCTAGTTGTTTTTCATCCAGCTCGATACGAACCGGCAGACGCTGTACCACTTTGATCCAGTTGCCGGTGGCATTCTGCGCCGGCAGCAGAGAGAAGGCGCTGCCGGTGCCCATATCCAGACCGACCACTTTACCGGTGTATTTCACGTCATCGCCATAGATATCGCTGATCACGGTGGCCGGCTGGCCGATACGCATATGCGCCAGCTGAGTCTCTTTAAAGTTAGCATCGATCCACAGGTTGGTCGCCGGGACCACCGCCATCAGCGGCGTGGTGGTGCCGATCTGCGCGCCAGGCTGTACCGAGCGACGGGAAACGTAGCCGCTAATCGGGCTGACGATCTGCGTACGCTGCAGGGCCAGCCAGGCGTTACGCACTTCGGTGGCCGCCTGGAGCACCGCCGGCTGCTGTTCCAGCCTGGTGCCCAGCACGATCGCCTGGTTGGCGTTGTACTGCTGGATTGCCACGTCGAGTTCGGCCTGTGCGCTGGCGACGGTATCGCGGGCGTGCTGCAGCTCTTCGCGGCCAATGAGATTCGCGGCGCCCAGCGGGATGCGGCGGTTCAGGTCAGCCTGCGCCTGGGCGAGGGCGGTTTTTTTGACGTCGATATTTGCCTGCAGCTGCTTGCTGTTGATCATCTGCTGGCGGGTCTGACGCACGCTGGCGGCCAGTTGGGTCTTAGCCTTTTCAAACGCCTGTTGGGCATCGGTCCGATCGAGCGTGACCAGCGGATCGCCTTTCTGCACGTAGTCCGTGTTGTCAGCCCAGACTTTGGTCACGCTGCCCGCGACCTGAGCCATAATTTGTACCTGATTCCCTGCCACGTAGGCATCGTCGGTCTCTTCGTAGTGACGCAGTACCAGAAACCAGTAAATCCCATATGCCACGGCAATAATAATGAAGAGCAATGTCAGCAACAGAAGGGCGCCTTTACGCTTTCCTTTTTTGCTGCCTGGTTGCTGCGGGGTTTGGCTCTCCGCATTTGCACTCATGTTATTCTCCACGATCTTATTATTTCACATCGGCTGAGCCGACCTGTTTATCAGAAAGGCCAGCAGAGATCTGCTGGCCTGGCTGTTTTCCTTGCAACGTAAAAATGGGCTGAGCGACGCCGCCCTTAGCGTAGAGAGTCCGCTAGCACGCCTTCTTCTTCCATCTGATCAAGGCGGCTCAGGAGTTTGCGGGTGATGTGTTCGAGCTGATCTTTTTCGCTGGTGCTAAGTGAAGACCACAGCTGATGCAGGCAGTTATGCTGCGGCGGCAGGACTTCACGCAAAAACTGATGGCCCTTTTCGGTCAGTTGCAGATGCAAACAGCGACGATCGTTATCGCTCTCGCGGCGCTCAATCCAGCCGCGTTTTTCCAGTTCATCAGCGATACGGGTGGCGTTGGTACGTGACGAGCCCAGCGCACAGCTCAGCTCGGACGGCTGGATGCTGTGGTTTTCCTGTGACTCCAGCGTAATCAGCGCCATAAATAATGTCTCGTTAATTCCCTGCGCTTTGAGCATTTTATTGCGATTTTCCAGCAGCTTACCTTGCATATGCATGCAAAGACGAGTTAACAGGATCTCCTGAAACGGGAAATCTTCATGGCGGCTGGCGCGGAACTTGAGCATTTGCTCAATGGGAGTAAACGAACTATCCATTTGGGTATGACCTCATTAATTACAGCCGATATAATAACTATTGTGACAAATAAATCAAATGAATTATTGACCAAAATTGATACGTAAAGCTTAGAGCCCGTTGGTGATTTTCCATGCCAGACCATAGGCAAACGCCGACAGCAGGGTCGGGACAATGATGCTGCGGGTTTTCCAGAAGGCGGCCCCCAGCACCAGGAAGCCGGTCAGCGTCGGCGCCAGGCGATGGACATCGGCGAGGATCTCCGGCACGCTGGAGACCACCAGCAGCGCGCAAATCGAGGCGATGCCAATAGTATCCAGCAGCACGCTGACCGGGCCGCGGCGGGCAGGACGAGCGTGGCCGGCGCGCAAACGCAGAGGAAGATAGCGAAAGAGATAGTTGACGCCGCCGACTATCACCCCGAGCAGAAGGACTTCACTGTTCATCCGGCATCCCCTTGAGCATGGCCTGAAGCAGCGCCGTCAGACACCCGCAGACAATTCCGGCGAGGATCGCCGCCGGAATGGAAAATAACAGAATGCCGCCCAGCGCGCCCGCCAGCGCCGCCGTGACGCAGAGTGACTGCTGACGCTGGAAAGAGGCCAGCAGGAAGCTCATAAACAGCGCCGGCAGCATAAAGCCGAGGGCGGCTTCCACCGCCGGATAATCCACCAGCAGGCCGTTGCCGGACCAGGCGCCGGCCAGCGTGCCGCACACCCACGATGCCCACGAGGTAAAAGCGAGACCAAGCATCCAGTTTTCGCTCCAGCGGCGGTTATCGCGAACCAGCCTGGCGGTAGCGGCGGCGAAAACCTCATCGGTCAGGCCGAAGGCCCAGAGGGCGGTTTTCTTTTTATCCAGCGCTGAGCGAATGCGGCTGCGCAATGAGGGGCCATACAGCACGTGGCGGACATCCATCGCCATTACCGTCAGGGCGGCGACCCACAGCGAACTGCCGGCGGCCAACATGGCGGTGATCACAAACTGGCTGGCGCCGGCGTAAATAATGCAGGAGAAGAACAGGCTTTCCAGCGGGGTGAAGCCCAGCCGGGTGGCATTGAGTCCGAAGGCGAATGCCACCGGAAGGTAGCTGATGACGATGGGGAGACTGTCTTTGATGCCTTCGCCGACGGTGGCGACGCGTTCAGGTAAGGCACAGGTTAAGGGCGCGGGGTTTTCCATATGAATAACTTATCGCTGGATCCATGTGAAGGTGGCAATTTGACCGATGTCTCCACCTTAACAGAGCGCGATGCGCCTTAACACTATGGAAATTCCTGGAATCGCTTTTCTATGACCTGGCCACGAGAAAGGGGGCAAGGGGGCCGGATAAGGCGCTGGGCCTTATCCGTGAGCGGGTTTACTGCTGCGCGGCGAGGGCGGTTTTCACCCAGCTGTCGAACAGCGGCTGGTGGGCTTTGATCCAGCCATCAACGTGGCCGTTAATGTCGGCTTCGGAAGCATGGCCTTCATGCATCATTGCATTCTCGGCGTTGATGTCGGCGATCGGCAGCTTCATGACGCTAAACAGAGTGGCGGCGGCCGGATTTTTCTCCGCCCAGGCTTTGTTGGCGACGATGTGCATCGTGTTCACCGGGAAGCCATAGTTGGCGCCGTTGGCCAGTTTGGTGTCGATGTTTTTCTGCTCGCCCGGCAGGGAGGAGAACGGCACCTGCAGCCAGACGACGTCCTTGCCAGGCTTCAGCACGTCGCTAACCCAGTACGGCGTCCAGGTGTAGTAGAGCACCGGTTTACCCTCTTTATACCGGGCAATGGTGTCGGCCATCATCGCCGCGTAGTTGCCCTGGTTATGGGTGACGGTTTTGCTCAGGCCATAGGCGTCAATCTGATGGTTAATCACTGCTTCGCAGCCCCATCCTGGGGTACAGCCGGTGAGATCCGCTTTACCGTCATTGTTGGTATCAAACAGTTTGGCGATCTGCGGATCTTTGAGCTGATCGATGGAGGTGATGTGGTACTGCTCAGCGGTTTTTTTGTCGATCAAATAGCCCTGGGCGGCGCCTGAGACGTACACTCCTTTGCGATAGAATTTGTTATCACCGCCCGCCGCGGCGTACATGTCATCGTGCAGCGGTTGCCAGTTGGTGGCGATAAAGGTGGTATCTCCGGCGGCAATCGACGTATAGGCAACGTTATAGTCCACTTCGCTGGGTTTCTCGACGGTGTAGCCCAGCTTCTCCAGCGCGCGACTGACCAGCAGGGTCTGGAAGCTCTCTTCGGAGATAGTGCTCTGAGCGGGCTTCACCGTAATCCCTTTACCCGGCAGGTCGGCGGCGAAGGCGCTGGTGGCGAGCAGGGTGGCAAAGGCGGCGGTGGCCAACATCGTACTATGTCGCATGGTGGTTCCTCTTATTGTTTAACGGGAAGGGCCGCTCCCGGGCATCGGCTGGTGTCGGGGAGCGGCGCTGTTATCGACTTATCGACAGAAAGGGCGAGTGATAAGCCCCAGCGGGCCGGTGGTGTACCAGCGGCGGTTGCCGCGACTGCGGGCGTCGCGACCGACGGCCTGGGTGAGGCGGTCAAGAATAATCGCCAGGATCACGATCCCCACCCCGCCGACGGTCGCCAGGCCCATATCCAGGCGGCCGATACCGCGCAGCACCATCTGGCCGAGGCCGCCGACGGCGATCATCGAGGCGATCACTACCATCGACAGGGCCAGCATCAGGGTCTGGTTAACCCCGGCCATAATGGTGGGCATGGCCAGCGGCAGCTGCACCTTAAACAGCAGCTGGCGCGGGCTGGCGCCAAATGAGCGCGACGCTTCGATCAGATCCGCAGGCACCTGGTTTATCCCGAGGATGGTCAGACGGACGATCGGCGGCAGGGCGAAGATAATCGTCACCACCACGCCCGGTACGTTGCCGATGCCGAACAGCATCACGATCGGCACCAGATAGACGAACGCCGGCGTGGTCTGCATGGCATCTAATAGCGGGCGGATGATTTTCGCCGCCCGCGGGCTGCGCGCTAGCCAGATCCCCAGCGGCAAGCCGATAACCATGCAGAACAGCAGGGCGGTGAGGACCAGCGCCAGAGTGACCATGGCTTGCGACCACGCGCCGATGGCGCCGATGGCAATCAGCGATACCAGAGTGGCGACCCCCATGCCGAGGCTGGAGATCTGCCAGGCGATTAGCGCGAAGACGATAATCGCCACCGGCGCCGGCATCCCCAACAGCAGCTGCTGGAAGGCGCTGAGGATGTAGTCGATCGGCACGCGGATCCCCTGGAACAGCGGACGGAAGTGCAGCACGATCCAGTCGATGGCGTGGGTCACCCAGCTGTCGAGCGGGATCAGGGTCTTATGGAACGGATCCATGATATTGAACTGTTCCGGCTGCGGCGCAGGGGCGCTGTGCAGCCAGTCGGCGCCGCCGCCATTAGCCGGCGCGGCAGTAGAGGCGCCACCCCAGGCGTCGGCAGCCTGCGCGGCGCTGTCGGTTGACGGGGCGCTGCCCCATGGATTGGTCTGATCAGCCATGATTCACCCCCTCGCGATCTAAAGCCTGGAGCAACATCCGTTTGGAAATGATGCCAATATATTGTTGTTCTTCATCCACTACCGGCACGGCGCACGGAGCGTGGCCGACGTGGGAGAGCAGATCGCTGAGCGGGGTTTGCGCTTCCACCGCCAGCGGGGCGTCAATCAGCGCCGCCTCGATCCCCTGCCCGGCGCTGAGGGCTGTTTTCAGAGAATCAATCGAGACAATCCCGACAAAGCGATTACCGCGCTCTATGACATAGCCATATTCCCGGTCTTCATCCTGTAATAATTTCAGCGCCGAACGGGGGCCAAAACCAGGCGTTTTACGAATCAGGCCAACCGGGCTGCGGCGGGCAATATCTTTCGCGCTGAATACCTGGCTAATATCCACGCCGCGGAAGAAGGTGCGCACATAATCATTGGCCGGATTATTTAATATTTCATCCGGAGTGCCGACCTGGACCACTTCGCCATTTTGCATAATGGCGATACGATCGCCAATTCGCATGGCTTCATCAAGGTCATGAGAAATAAAGACGATAGTGCGTTGATGCTTCGCCTGTAATTTGATGAGCTCATCCTGCATTTCGGTACGAATGAGCGGATCGAGCGCAGAGAAGGCTTCATCCATTAACAGAATATCGGGATTAATCGCCAGGGCGCGAGCTAAACCGACGCGCTGGCGCATGCCGCCGGAGAGTTCATCCGGCCAGGCGTGGGCATAATTCTCCAGCCCCACCTGACGCAGCGCCTCCCGGGCTTTTTGCTCTCGTTCGGCGGCGGGAACGCCGGCAAGCGCCATGCCAAACGCCGTGTTATCGAGCACGCTCATGTGCGGCATCAGCGCAAAGGACTGAAAAACCATCGCAATTTTCTTGCGACGCACCTCGCGCAGCTCGGCATCCGACATTTTGGCGATATCGACCCCGTCAATCAGCACCTGGCCGCGGGTGGGTTCAATCAGGCGATTGAGAAGGCGAACCATGGTGGATTTCCCCGAGCCGGAGAGCCCCATGATGACGAATATCTCGCCTTCTTCAATGGCCAGACTGGCGTCTTTGACGCCAAGCGACAGCCCCGTTTTTTCCAGTATTTGCGCTTTGTTGAGTCCTTTCTCAATATATTTGAAAGCACGGTGTGGATGCTCGCCAAATATCTTATAAAGATTTTTGATTTCTAATTTAATTGCCATGCAATAGAGAAGTTCCTGTTATTTGTTTATTGCGATATGATACCCAATGGTGATTATGATCTTTTTACACCCTAACATACTCAGATTCTGTGACAACCCTCAATGGCAAACTCTCGGCAAAATCAGATGGGGGCAACTGTGGCTAAGCCCGCGTGATATAAGGGCTGGGCGGTAATTTGTTGTTGGTAATATTTTTTGATTATCTTTGGATAATTCTACTGAAATGGACCGGTTTTCTGCTAAATATGACGAAGTGATGACGGTTAGGTCATGGAGAGAATATTTGGTGGATTAAACGCTATTTTGTGAAATTAATCACCAGGAATCCGCCTGCGATATTCCTGGTGAAAGTACGGTTAAAAGTCCCAATCGTCGTCGGCGGTCTCTTCCATTTTTCCTATCACGTAGGAGGAGCCGGAACCGGAGAAAAAGTCATGGTTTTCGTCGGCGTTGGGCGACAGCGCTGCGAGGATTGCCGGATTGACCGCCGCCATCTCCGCCGGGAACAGCGCCTCGTAGCCGAGGTTCATCAGCGCTTTGTTGGCGTTGTAGCACAGGAAAGCGCTGACGTCGTCGAACCAGCCGCTCTCGCCGTACAGCTCCCGGCTGTAGGCCAGTTCGTTGTCGTAAAGATCCATCAGCAGATCGAGGGCGAAATTTTTCAATTCTTCGCGCTTGCCGGGGCTGACGATCTCCAGTCCTTTCTGGTACTTGTAGCCGATGTAATAGCCATGCACCGCTTCATCGCGAATGATCAGGCGGATCAGATCCGCAGTGTTGGTCAGCTTTCCCCGGCTGGAGAAGAACATCGGCAGCCAGAAGCCGGAGTAGAAGAGAAAGGATTCGAGGAACACGCTGGCGATTTTTTTCTTCAGCGGCTCGTCGGCCTGATAGTAACCCAGCATCAGCTGCGCCTTGCGCTGCAGAGGATCGCAGCTTTCGCTCCAGGCGAAGGCGGCATCCACTTCCTTGCTGTGGCACAGCGTGGAAAAGATGGAGCTGTAAGAGCGGGCATGAACCGCCTCCATAAAGCTGATGTTCGACAGCACCGCCTCCTCATGCGGGGTTAAGGCGTCCGCCATTAGCGCCGGGGCGCCGACGGTGTTCTGAATGGTGTCAAGCAGGGTCAATCCGGTAAAGACGCGAATGGTCAACTGCTGCTCCGCCGCGCTGAGGGTTTGCCAGGCGGGAATGTCGTTCGACAGCGGCACTTTCTCCGGCAGCCAGAAGTTGCTGGTGAGACGGTTCCAGACCTCAAGATCTTTATCGTCATCAATGCGGTTCCAGTTGATTGCGCTGACGCGCGTTAAATGGGTCATCCTGTTCTCCTTACAGCGCGCAGGACACGCAGCCTTCAATTTCAGTGCCTTCCAGCGCCAGCTGGCGCAGACGGATGTAGTAGAGCGTCTTGATGCCTTTCTTCCAGGCGTAAATTTGCGCCTTGTTGATATCGCGGGTGGTGGCGGTATCGGGGAAGAACAGGGTCAGCGACAGCCCCTGGTCGACGTGGCGCGTCGCCTCGGCGTAAGTGTCAATGATCTTCTCCGGCCCTATCTCATACGCATCCTGGTAGAGGGCCAGATTGTCGTTATTCATAAATGGCGCGGGGTAGTACACCCGTCCGGTTTTCCCCTCTTTGCGGATCTCAATCTTCGAGACGATCGGGTGAATGCTGGAGGTGGCATGGTTGATGTACGAGATCGAGCCGGTGGGCGGCACCGCCTGCAGATAGCGATTGTAGATGCCATAGCGCATGACATCGTCGCGCAGCTGGCGCCAGCTTTCCCGGTCGGGCAGAGAGATGCCGGCGCGGGCGAACAGCGTGCGCACCCGTTCGGTTTTCGGCTGCCACTCCTCCTGCAGATATTTGTCGAAGTACGCCCCGCTGGCGTAGCGCGACTGCTCGAAGCCGGCGAAGCGCTGGCCGCGCTCGCGGGCCAGCTGCATCGAGGTGTGCAGCGCGTGCCAGGTCACGGTGTAGAAGTAGATATTGGTGAAGTCCAGCCCCTCCGGGCTGCCGTAGGCAATGCCCTCCCGCGCCAGGTAACCGTGCAGATTCATCTGCCCCAGGCCGATGGCGTGGGAGGCCGCGTTGCCGGCCGCCACCGAGGGAACCGACTGAATGTGGCTCATGTCGGACACGGCGGTCAGGGCGCGCACCGCGGTGGCGATTGTGCGGCCGAAATCCGGCGAGTCCATGGTATGGGCGATGTTCAGCGAGCCGAGGTTGCAGGAGATATCTTCCCCGATATGCGCATAGCTGAGGTCTTCATTATAGGCGGACGGCGTACTGACCTGCAGGATCTCCGAACACAGATTGCTCATGGTGACCCGCCCGGCCACCGGACTGGCGCGGTTCACGGTGTCTTCAAACATGATGTACGGGTAGCCGGATTCAAACTGGATCTCCGCCAGGCGCTGGAACAGGTCGCGGGCGCGGATCCAGCGCTTGCGGACCCGCTCGTCGGCCACCAGCTGCGGATAGAGGTCGCCGATGGCGCAATCGGCGAAAGGTTTGCCGTACAGCCGTTCGACGTCATAAGGCGAGAACAGGGCCATCTGCGCATCTTCTTTCGCCAGCTGGAAGGTGATATCAGGGATCACCACCCCCAGCGACAAGGTTTTGATGCGGATTTTCTCATCGGCATTTTCACGCCGGGTATCAAGAAAGCGTAAAATATCGGGATGGTGAACATGCAGCCAGACCGCACCCGCCCCCTGGCGGGCGCCGAGCTGATTGGCATAGGAGAAGGCGTCCTCCAGCATCTTCATCACCGGCACTACCCCAGAAGACTGGTTTTCGATGCGCTTGATCGGCGCCCCGGCCTCGCGCAGGTTGGAGAGTAAAAAGGCCACCCCGCCGCCGCGCTTCGACAGCTGTAGCGCCGAGTTCACCGCCCGGCCGATGGACTCCATATTATCCTCAATACGCAGCAGGAAGCAGGAGATCAGCTCCCCGCGCTGCTGTTTGCCAGCGTTAAGGAAGGTCGGTGTGGCGGGCTGAAAGCGGCCGCTAAGTATCTCCTCCGTCAGCTGCCGCGCCTGCTGTTCATCGCCCCGGGCCAGCGTCAGGGCCACCATCACGCTGCGTTCGGCGAAATCCTCGAGGTAGTGCTTGCCGTCAAAGGTCTTCAGCGCATAGCTGGTATAGAACTTCCAGGCGCCGAGGAAGGTCTGAAAGCGAAACGGAGCGCGCCGGGCATGGGCGAACAACGCCAGCACAAACCCGCGGTCATAGCCGGCCAGCACCTGCGGATCGTAATAGCCCTCGCTGACGAGCCAGCTGAGCTTATCCTCCGGGCTGGGGAAGGTGAGGGCGTTGGGCTGAACCTGGGTCGCCATAAAGGCCTCAACCGCCTGGCGATCTTTCTCAAACGGGATGCGGCCCTCGCTGTCGTACAAATTCAGCATCGCGTTGAGGGCGTGAAAATCCACGGCGGCGGTTATACGTTCTGCGGTTGTCGTTGCCAAAATTCGCTGACTCCTTTACGCACGGTGTTGATATCGTCGGGGGTTCCCATCAGCTCGAAGCGGTAGAGATAGGGCACGGCGCATTTTTGCGCGATGACATCTCCGGCACGCCCCCAGCCGTCGCCAAAGTTGCGATTGCCGGCGGCAATCACTCCGCGGATCAGCTGGCGGTTATGCACGTCGTTTAAAAAGCGGATCGCCTGACGCGGTACCGCGCCGGCGGTGCCGCCGCCGCCATAGCTGGGAACGATGAGAATATAGGGCTCGTCTACCCGCAGATGTTCACGCTCGTTCAGCGGGATACGCACCGCTGGCAGCCCCAGGCGCTGCACAAAGCGATGGGTATTCTCCGAACGGCTTGAGAAGTAGACGATGAGGCTCATGCGCTGGCCGCCGTAAAGGAAGGGCGCAGGCGATTGATCATATCCGGGCGGAAGCCGCTCCAGCGCAGCTCACCGGCGATCACCACCGGCAGCTGGCGAAATCCCTGCTCGCGCAGGGTGTCGGCGGCATCCGGCTGCTGGTCGACGTTGACCATTTCAAAGGCCAGTCCCCGGCTCTCCATGGCTCGCCGGGTGGCATGGCACTGCACGCAGTCATTTCGAGTGTAAATAATAATGCGCATGATTCGTATTTCCATTTAAGATAACAGCACGGCGCTAAACATAGCGTCGAACGTAGTGGGCCATTCGATAAGGAAATACTAGATGTAGTTATTTAAAACTTCAACCACTCAATATATAGCGTTTTTGGCAAGCGAGTCCCCCGCCGGGATAGATCGGCGGAGGAGGGGGGAGGCTGTGCGGAACTACAGGCGCATGGCCACGGCGAGGCGGTTAAAGGCGTTCATCAAACTGACGGCGAAGGTCAGATCGCTTATCTGACGCGGGGTAAAATGTTCGCGCAGCGGCAGGTAAACCTCATCTTCCGCATGGCTGGCGGCAATGTCGGTGACCGACTCGGCCCAAGCCAGCGCCGCGCGTTCGGCCGGAGTAAAGTGGGCGCTTACCCGCCAGCCCGCAAGGGCATCCAGTTTGCTTTGCGCCATGCCGCCTTTGCGCAGCGCCTGGCTATGTTTCTCAAGACAGAAGGCGCAGCCGTTGATCTGCGAGACGCGTAAATAAACCAGCTCTACCAGGGCGTTGCCCAGCTCGCTTTTCTCCAGCGCGATGCTGGCCTGTACCAGCCCTTTATAGACTTCCGGGCTCAGTTCACTGAATGGCTGACGTAATTGGTTCATGGTGTTCTCCTCTCTAAGACGGCAGCCAAAATAGCACTATAATGGACTGCAAAAGATAGCCATATTGTGATGAAAAAAGCAGACCATAATGGAAGCGATTAACCTCCCGCTTTATCAGCGTATCGCCCGCCAGTTGAAATCGGCGATTGAACGTGGCGAACTGACCCCGGGCAGCCGTTTGCCCGCCAGCCGGGTGTACGCTCAGGAGCAGGGCGTTTCCCGGGCGACCATCGAAAACGCCTGGGGAGAGCTGGTCGCCCAGGGATGGCTCGAGCGGCGTGGGCAGGCGGGGACCTTTGTCAGCGAGCGGCTCAGCCCGCGCCAGCTGGCGCCGGTACCGCCAGTGCAACCGGCCGCGCCGACGGAGCCGCTGCCGTTTCAGATGGGGCTGCCGGCGCTGGATCTCTTTCCGCGCGGGCAGTGGGCGCGGGTGATGGGGCGTCGGCTGCGGACGCAGTCGCGGTTCGATCTTGCACCCGGCGATCCCGGCGGCGATCCGCTTCTGCGCCAGGCTATCGTCGATTATCTACGCCTGTCGCGCAGTATCGACTGTCAGCCGGATCAGGTGTTGATCACCGGCAGCTATGCCGCCTCCATGAACCTTATCCTGCGTACCCTGGCGCAGCCGGGACAGCATATGTGGATGGAAGATCCGGGGTATCCCTTTATCCGGCCGGTCGTCGAGGCTGGGCAGCTGGCGGTGGATGCGATTCCCGTGGACGACGAAGGGATGGACGTCGGCTGGGGCCAGCGTCATCACCCGCAGGCGCGATTTGCCCTGCTCACACCAGCCCATCAGAGTCCGCTGGGGGTCGCGCTGTCGCTTCCCCGACGCCGCCAGCTGCTGGCGTGGGCCGCGGAGCGCGACGCGTGGATCATTGAGGACGATTACGATAGCGAGTTTCGCTATCACGGCAAACCGCTGCCGCCGCTGAAAAGCCTTGATGCGCCGCAGAGGGTCATCTACGCGGGCACCTTCAGTAAGTCGATGTTCCCGGCGCTGCGCACCGCCTGGCTAGTGGTGCCGACCCCGCTGGTGGCGCGTTTTCACCAGACCGCGGAGCGCCAGTCCTGCACCGTTCCCACCCTGTGGCAGCAGACGCTGGCGGATTTTATCCAGCAGGGACATTTTTGGCGTCATTTGAAGAAAATGCGTGCCAGCTATAGCCAGCGTAGACAGTGGCTGGAGTCGGCTCTGCAGGCGCAGGGCTTTCAGGTCACGCCGCAGCTGGGGGGAATTCAACTGGTTATGTCGGTCAGCGGCGACGATCGGCTGCTCGCGCGGCGGGCGGTTGTGGCCGGGCTGGCGGTGCAGGCGCTGAGCGACTGGCGGATTCGCCACGCGGGCGAGGGGGGATTATTGATGAGTTTTACCAATATACGTTCGCCGGCGATGGCTGACGGACTTGCCCGACGGCTGAGAGAGGCGATCGCGATTTGATGGCGCTTAAGTCGGGGAAGCAGAAAAACCCCTGCGGCCAGAGGCGCGCAGGGGCTGACGCGTATTTGTTATCTTCATTGCCTTCCGTAAAGCTCGCGGGCTACCGCGCGCCAATCGCGCGGCGGCAGCCGACGCTTAAGCTATTATCGACGTAAATTGAGCAATACGCCAATAAATACCCCGACGGCGGCGGCGGCGCCCACACTGTGCCACGGTTTATTGCGCACGTAGGTATCGGCACAGCCCAGCGCATCGCACGCTGCCTGGCGCGCATCCAGCGCCGCCTGCTGCACCCGGTTGTGGCCATTAAGGCGGGCACGAGTCTCTTTTAACAGCGACTGCGCTTTGACACGCGCCGCTTCCGCTTCCTCTTTGGCGTCACTGCCCCATGATTTCAGCACCTCTTCCAGCGTATCCGCTAATTGGCTGACATCGTTATGAATATCTTCGGCGTTCTCGTCAAAATTGTTGCGGTTCACATGGTTAGCCATCGTTATCTCCCTTAATTCCATCGAATGAGTAAGTGTAGGACAAGATTTTGAATTATGCTTACTGTTGTGGTTTCTGGAATTTTCCGAAAGCACTGTCCTTAATGAATAAGGTAAGGTCAATGTGCGGTAAAAGATAACGAGGAATCAGTATGTATTTAAGACCCGATGAGGTGGCGCGTGTTCTTGAAAAAGCCGGCTTCACCATGGATGTTGTGACGCAAAAAGCGTACGGCTATCGCCGCGGCGATAATTATGTTTATGTGAACCGCGAAGCGCGCATGGGGCGAACAGCGTTAGTTATTCATCCGGCGTTAAAAGAGCGCAGCAATATGCTGGCCGAACCGGCTTCAGATATCAAAACCTGTGATCATTATGAACAGTTTCCGCTGTATTTAGCCGGGGATGCGCAACAACATTATGGTATTCCGCATGGATTTAGCTCACGCATGGCGCTTGAGCGTTTTCTGAATGGGCTATTTGGCGAAGCCCAGCCGGCAATGTCGACGAATTAATACGCCGATAGGCATTTAAGGATCCAGGCGAGGCGGGCTGGCGGGAAGAGGCGACTGGCAGAGCCAGTCGCTGCTAACGCGTTGGTCAGGCCTTCGCCTGCTGATAGGGCGCCACGCGGAACAGGCGGCGGCAATAGTCGAGGAAGTAGCCGTAGGCGGCGCCCATCATCATCGATACCGCCAGGTTCGAGCTCACCGCGGCGACAATCTGGTGCCAGTCAGCACCCACGCTCCACAGAATAGCGACATACACCGGCGACTGAAAGGTGACGTAGGCCAGCACGTCGGCCATATTTTTCATCCACCTGGCCGGGCTGATGCGCCGGGCCTGACGCATGGCGAAATCGCGATAAATCCCATAGGGTACGGCAATAATAATGTTGACCGGGATCGCCACCAGACGCGACGATAACGACTGCTCAAACGTCATACCAGAGAGAAAAATTTCGATCATCATGTTGACGACGGTGCAGTAAACCACCATCGCAAAGGTGTCTGCAACCGCATGCCGCAAGCGGGAGTGCGCAGAGAACATCGGAGTGCTCCTCGAAAATGAAGTCATTAACGCCGAAAAATGCGCGTTGGTATAGCGTTTTTGGGCTGCCTGTTTTGATGTGCGTAGAGTATATCTCTGCATTAAAAGTGGCAACTAGCTATAAATTTTTATTTATCGCCTTTTTGTCGATAAAATACTCTGCGCTGGTTTGTTTTTTGTTCGTTACGCTACTTTTATTCCTGTTTTTGCAAATATCAATATTTATCAATGTGTTACTCTTGATTGCGAAATCGAGACTGGCCGAGGGAACGGCGCCTGATAGCCAACCATGGCGCAACATCACGCGAGTGTGTGATTCCGCTCTCTTTTAGGATTTTTTATGCCGTAAGTCGCGTTTTTATGGTGAAAAATTCTGAATTGCGAATTGTTGTTTTATTCCCATTTTCTGATTAACCATTCACTGTGGCCAAAGGTATGTATCAGTGCGGCCACGTATGAACAGCAGGTAACCCGCTGACCATAAAGCTAATATTCCTGGCGAGAACGGTGGTTTTTCCCGTCATTCTGCCTTTTTTATTTATTCACTCTCTTTTTTGCCTGTGCTTATGAAAAAGGCTCAGGTATTTGCCAATATAGTTCCAGGGGATAACCGCTAATATCCACCTTATATATTTATCTGGACAACCGAAGGCTGGAAATAAATAAACGTTTCTATTACACTTGCCGCGTTGTATCTTTTAATTTGCTATTTGGAATTTTTTAATTTTATGTCTTCAATGTTACACAAACTGAATAATATCCGTTCACTGCGTGCCCTGTCCCGTGAATTCTCCATTGACGTGCTTGAAGAGATGCTGGAAAAGCTCAGGATCGTCACTGAAGAAAAACGTACGCAACAGCAGCAGGCAGCTCAGCAGCAGGCTGAATATCAGGAGAAAGTGAATACCTGGCTTGAACTGATGCGCGCCGACGGTATTTCTCCTGACGAGCTGGTGGCCGATATTCAGCCGCCAAAGGCGGGAGGCAAAAAGCGTCAACCGCGCCCGGCGAAATATCGTTATACCGATCATACTGGCGCAGAGAAAACCTGGACCGGACAGGGAAGAATGCCGAAGCCGATTGCCGAGGCTGTCGCCCAGGGTAAATCGCTGGATAGCTTTTTAATTTAACGCCTTCGGGCCAGCGCCAGGCCGGTGGTGAGAGACCCACCGGCCTGGCCTTATGACTTTAAGCGAGGGGCTTTAGCAGACGCCGAAGTCTCCCTCTTCCTGATACGGCGTGACCTCGTCCGACTTCAGCGAATAGCGCTCTCCCTGCTCCTGTGCGGCCTGAACCACCACCAGTTGCTCCCCTTGCACTTCCACCACTTTCAGTTTTGGTCCGCCCGCTCGGGGTTGTACCAGATCGCCGACAGCAAACATAATTCACTCCTCACTGTTAACACCATGGATAAACCTAAACCATAGCTCAACGCCCGCTCACTGAACACCGGGCGTGCTGTTTTTTGTTAAAACAATTTGGAGTTATATGTATTAACATTGTTAATGTTTTGCTGGCGCCATACCGCTGCTGAGAAAGGGGGACGGCGAGGGTAGGGTTACCACCAATCAGGTCAGGAAAGACACCATGAAGTATATCATTCTGTTGATCATTGTTATTGCTGTACTGTATGTCCATTACCGCGGACGGGTGCGCTATCGTTTCTGGCGGCAGCTCTCCGACCATTCCACATTTACCGCGCCGCTGAATGGATTTATGTATTTATTTTCCCGCGTGCCGAATACGCCTTATCTGCGGCCGGAGATGTTTCCCGAGCTGGCGATATTGCAGCAAAACTGGCAGGTTATTCGCGACGAAGGTCTCCACCTTCAGCAGCTGGAGCAGATTAAAGCGGCCGATAAATATAACGATGCCGGGTTTAACTCATTTTTCAAAACCGGCTGGAAACGCTTTTATCTGAAATGGTATGAGGATGCCCATCCTTCCGCCAGCCAGCTCTGTCCGCAAACTACCGCGCTGCTGCGCGATATCCCGTCGGTGAAAGCGGCCATGTTCGCCACTCTGCCGGACGGTAGCCGTCTGCCGCGCCATCGCGACCCCTACGCCGGCTCGCTACGCTTTCATCTGGGCCTGGCAACGCCGAACGATGACCGCTGCTTTATCGAGGTGGATGGCCAGCGTTACAGCTGGCGCGATGGAGAAGGCGTGCTGTTTGACGAGACCTATATCCACTATGCGGAAAATACCAGTGGTGAGAATCGCCTGATTCTGTTCTGCGATATTGAACGGCCGATGCGCTACCGCTGGGCGCAGAAAGTTAACCACTGGCTGGGACGCCATCTGATGAGCGCCGCTTCGGCGCCCAACGATATCGGCGATCGCACCGGCGGGATTAACCGGGCGTTTCGCTATATTTACCAGATCCGTATTGTTGGTAAGCGGTTGAAAAAATGGAATAAGACGGTCTATTACATCGTCAAATGGCTGCTCTTCGGCGGCATTGCCTGGCTTATCTGGAGCGCGTTTTAACCCCCTGGCGCCGGTTCCACGGCATGGTCGCCAGCAGACGCGCCATGCCGCAAAAGCCGGTTATGCCGGCGAAGGTGAGCCCGGCGCCGACCGCGCCGCTGAGCAGGAAAAAGCCGCCGTTAACGGTATAGCCCAGCAGCACCCCCAGTAAAATCAGGACGCCAGCGGCAATTTGCACCTGGCGCATCAGCGGCAGCGGCTGCGATGAATCTTCCACTACCGGCAACCCCGCGGCTTTCCACGCCTGAATTCCTCCTGCCAGCAGGCAGGCCTGCGCCGGCGCGGCGGCCGCGGCCAGACGAATCGCATTATTCTGCGTCCGGGAACCCGCCTGGCAGTGAAAGATGACCGTCTCTCCGGCCCGGGCATTGAGGGGCGCACCGCTGGTCAGAGTGGCGAGCGGCACCAGCTCGGCATCGGGGATATGTTTGCGCGCATATTCATCCGCATCGCGGATATCAATCAGTCTGGCGCCCTGGGCAATCTGCGCCTGGGCCTCGGCGGGAGTTAAGGTGGCGATGGTCATAGGATCCTCACGGGCAATAGAGCGTTTTCAGCGTATTGATCACCTGCTGTACCGCAGGGTGAGTAATGAAATAGTGGATACGCTGGGCGTCGCGCTCGCTGTCGATCAGCCCCTCGTCACGCATCCGCGCGAGGTGTTGCGAGGTGGCGGAGGGGCTCAGCCCTGTAGCCCGGGCGAGTTCGCCGGCGCTGGCCCTGGGCGCATCGCACAGCATGCACAGGATCAGCAATCGGTGAGGATTGCTCATCGCTTTCATCAGCGCGGCGGCTTCTCCGGCGCGGGCCTGCAGGTCTTCAGGTGTGGTCATTTATTTTAGCTTTGTCTAAATTTAGATAACTCTAAAATAAAAAGGCCGCCAGCGCCAGCACAATTTCTCTACGACTCAGGCCGGAACGGCGAGCCGGGCAATCTGCGCCCGGGCGCTGGCGATCCCGGCGTCGCGACCATGCGGGCGATTGTCCAGCCCTTCGGCATAGATAAATTCCACCTCCTGGATCCCCATCAGCCCCAGTACCGCGCGCAGATAGGGCGTGACGGCATCGGTAGTTTCTCCCTGGTGAATACCGCCGCGGCTGCTGACGACCACCGCCCGGACGCCCTCCACCAGCCCCTGCGGCCAGCTCTCGGTGTAGCGAAAGGTTTCCCGCGCCCGCGCCACGAGGTCGAACCATTTTTTTAGATCGGTCGGGACGTTGAGGTTATACATCGGCGCGCCGATCACCAGCAGGTCGCTGGCCTTTAACTCGGCGATAAGCTGGTCGGAGAGGGCGACCGCCTCGCGGATAGCAGGCTGCGGATCCACTGCCCCGCGCAGGGCAGCGAACAGGGGGCGATCCAGCGTTGGCAGCGCCATGGCACTGAGATCGTGTTCGGTGAGCCGATCGCCGTGTCCCGCCGCCTGGCGCGCCGCGAGAAATTCGTTAATCAACTGATTGGTCAGGGATGTTTCGCCATTAATGCTGGATTTTAAAACCAGAACGTTAGCCATGATGAGTGCCTCAAATGAAAGATAGAAGCAAAGACTAACACTGTCTTTTTTGTCGCAGGAGTGACATTATTTTTCCCTATTGTATCCCGTAAGGAACCAATCTGTGCGCGACGATCTGAATGCGATCCCGGTATTTGTCACCGTGGTCGAGAGCGGCAACTTTGCCAGCGCGGCGGCGATCCTCCATGTGACGCGTTCGGCGGTGGGAAAAACCATTGCCCGGCTGGAAGCGCGTCTCGGCGTGGCGTTATTCCAGCGTACCACCCGACGGCAACTGCTGACGGAAGAGGGGGAGCAATTCTATCTCCAGTGCCGGGAAGCGCTGGAGCGCATCCGCGAGGCCGAAGAGACGCTGCAGCGCGGCAAAGATGAGGTGCAGGGGCGGCTGCGGGTGTCGCTGCCGGTGCTGTTTGGCCAGCGCTGCGTGGCACCGCTGCTGTTCCGCCTCAGCCAGCGCTATCCGTTACTGAAGCTCGAGCTCCACTACAGCGACCGGCAGGTCTATCTGCTGGAGGAGGGGTTTGATCTTGCGGTGCGTATCGGGAGCCTGGCCGATACCGGGTCGCTGCGGGCCCGGGCGCTGGGAGAGCACGGCATGGTGCTGTGCGCGGCGGCGGAGTACCTGCGCCAGCAGCCAGCGCCGCAGACTATTGCCGGGTTGAACGAGCACCGTACCCTCGGCTATCTGCACAACGGCCAGCTGCAAAAATGGCAACTGTATGACCCCCAGCAGGGCGACGTGCGCTTCAGTCCGCAGACGTGGCTGATACAGGATGATTTTGCCGCCATCGCGGCGGCAGTGCAGCAGGGGATGGGCATCGCCTGGCTGCCGGACTGGCTGGTGGCGCAGGCGCTTGCCGATGGGACATTGCAGCAGGTGTTGGCGCCCAGCGCTCAGGTGCGTTTCGCCATCCACGCGGTATGGCCGGAGGGGCCGTGGCTGCCGCAAAAAACGCGGGCGGCGATCGATGCCCTGCGGGAAGGGCTACCTCTTACCGCAACACCTGGTTAGCGCAGAGAGAAATAACCGCCATCTATGGCGGCGGAAGTTTTCCGACAGCGTGCAAGCTACCGGCGCGCTTTACGCCGTAGCCTCAGCGACGAGGCCGTCCGGCACGGGCGGCACGGCGATACAACGTGCTGCGGGCGATACCCAGCATCTGCGCCGCCCGGCTGACGTTGCCGTTGACCCTGGCCAGGGTATCGACAATCAACTGCTCATCATGGGCCTGCAATCCCCCGCGCGGCAACGGCGCAGGCGCGGCGCGATACGCCTCCGGCAGCGCGTCGGGCGTCAGCGTGTCGCCCTCATCGGCGAGAGCCAGCATTACCTTCAGGACGCTCTGCAGCTGGCGTACGTTTCCCGGCCACGGCAGCTGGCTGAGGTGAACCAGCAGCGCGTTTGAAAGCGTCACCCGGCGTGAAGCACCGCCCAGGTCGTGCCACAGGGTGGCGATAAAGGTTTCCAGCGCCGGCCACTCGCGCAGCGGAGGCAGCGCCAGGGCGTATTCCCGCAGGCGCCACAGCAGATCTTCACGGAATTCTCCGGCGCTGACCCGCTGGGTCAGGTTGCGGTGGGTGGCGCAGATCAAGGCGAAATTCACCGGCACGCTGCGGCTGGCGCCCAGCGGAGCGACCTCTTTCTCCTGCAGGACGCGCAGGAGGCGGGTCTGCAGCGCCAGCGGCATATCGCCGATCTCATCAAGAAACAGCACCCCGCCGTCAGCCTCGCGGATTTTACCGATATAGCCATTTTTGCTGGCGCCGGTAAACGCCCCCGGCTGGTAGCCGAAGAGCTCGGATTCGATCAGCGATTCCGGAATGGCGGCGCAGTTAATGGCGACAAATTTACCGCTGCGCCAGCGGCTGTGCCGGTGCAACGTGCGGCTGACATACTCTTTGCCGCTGCCGGTTTCTCCTTCAATGCACAGGGCGATGCCGGCGTTGAGCAGCCGCAGCAGCTTTTCGCCTTCGCGCGGACTGGTAAAGGGGAGATGCATGGCCGGCGGGGCGCTTACCGCCACCCGGCGGCGGGTGGGCTCCCGCAGGCGATAGTGGTAGCGGCCCTGCGGCGTGGTCAGCGGCAGCGGGACGCTGACCGCCGTTTGCGTCAGCGTCGGAAAAAGCGAGGCAAAGGTGAGCTGGCCAAACTGCGCTGCGCTCAGGCCGAACTCGCGCATCGCCAGCCGGTTGCCGGCGGTGAGGACGTTGTCGGAAAAGACCAGCAGCAGCTCCTCGACGCTGTCGAGTTTGTCCACCTGCCGGTGCAGGCTCATCAGCCACTGCTCAGGATGCAGACTCTGTTTCACCCACAGATATTCAATTTGCTTTGCCGCCGCTTTTACCCAGCCAAAGGTGTGCTGGTGGGGAAAATTCGCCGGGCCGGAGATATCCAGCACCCCGGCGATGCTTCCGTCCGGTCGCTGGAGCGGCATCGCCGCGCAGTACAGATTCTGGTTGCGGGTAAGAAAGTGCTGGCGGCCATCGATCTCGCAGCCATCGTCAATCGCCAGCGCGGTGCCGATGGCGTTGGTCCCGCGCCCGCTTTCACTCCACAGATTGCCGGGAGCCAGCGCCACGCGCTGGGCCTTTTGCAGCGCCTGGGTATCGCCGAGAGTATGCAGCACCAGGCCGTCGGGGTCGGAAAGGATCACCACCGACTGCAGGTCTGCGACCTGGCGCGACAGGGCTTCCACCACCGGCTGCGCCAGCTGCTGCAGGCCGCGGTGGCTGGCGAGCCGGTCCGCCAGCTCGCCGGCGCCGAGGCGGGGAAAATCCTCGGTGGCGGGATCCAGCCCGTAGCGCTGGCAGCGAGACCACGAATCGCTCAGCAGGGGATTCGCATTAACCTCTGGTGCGAGAATAAAGGGATTGCCTGCCACAGGGCACCTCTGGGTCGATGTTGCTGTGTTGCAATATTGTAGCCATTTGGTTTATTTGGTGTTGCGATTTGCAACACATAAGTGGAAACCCGTGCGACAGTGGCTGACCATCTGCTCGGTTAGTGAAGGCAACGTATTAATAAATAAAAATATTTAAAGAAAATAAAAAACTGGCATAACCCCTGCAAAGTGAGAAGCGTTCGGCGGCAAATTTAAAAAATCAATATGCCGCTGCGTCTCAACCCTACAGAAGGAGATTTGCGATGCGTTATGCACATCCTGGCCAGCCCGGCGCCGTGGTTTCATTTAAATCGGCTTACGGCAACTTTATTGACGGTAGATTTGTCGAGCCGCTGAGCGGTGAATTCTTTATGAATACTTCGCCGGTCGACGGCAGCAACATTGCGCAGTTTCCCCGCTCGGATGCCAGAGACATTGACTTCGCCCTCGACGCCGCCCATCGCGCGGCGCCGGCGTGGGGTAAAACCTCAGTGCAACAGCGCTCCAGGCTGCTGCTGCAGGTCGCCGATCGTATTGAACAGCATCTGGAATATCTGGCGGTGGCGGAGAGCTGGGACAATGGGAAACCGATCCGCGAAACCCTGAATGCCGACCTGCCGCTGGCGGTGGATCATTTTCGCTACTTCGCCGGCTGCCTGCGCGCTCAGGAGGGTAGTACCGCCGAGATTGACGAAACCACGGTGGCCTATCATTTCCATGAACCGCTGGGGGTGGTCGGGCAGATTATCCCGTGGAACTTCCCGCTGCTGATGGCCGCGTGGAAGCTGGCCCCGGCCCTGGCGGCGGGGAACTGCGTGGTGCTCAAACCGGCGGAACAGACGCCGCTAAGCATTACCCTGCTGCTGGAGCTGATCGGCGATCTGTTCCCGGCCGGGGTGCTTAACGTGGTGCAGGGTTTCGGCAAAGAGGCGGGCGAGGCGCTGGCCACCAGCAAGCGTATCGCCAAGCTGGCGTTTACCGGCTCCACGCCGGTCGGGCGGCATATTCTCGCCTGCGCGGCGGAAAATATTATCCCCTGCACCGTCGAGCTGGGGGGGAAATCGCCCAACATCTACTTCGCCGACGTGATGGACGGAGAAGAGGAATTTATTGAGAAGGCGGTGGAGGGGCTGGTGCTCGGCTTCTTCAACCAGGGTGAGGTCTGTACCTGCCCGTCGCGGGCGCTGATCCATGAATCCATCTATGAGCCCTTTATGGCACGGGTCATGGAGAAGGTGGCGCAGATCCGCCGCGGCGATCCGTTAGATACCGACACCATGATCGGCGCTCAGGCTTCCCGCCAGCAGTTCGATAAGATCCTCTCCTATATTCAGATTGCCCGGGAAGAGGGTGGGCAAATTCTGACCGGCGGCGAACGGGCGGCTATCGCGCCGGCGCTGGATAATGGCTTTTATATTCAGCCCACGCTGATTAAAGGTCGCAACGATATGCGCTCCTTCCAGGAGGAGATCTTTGGGCCGGTGATCGGGGTGACCACCTTTAAGGACGAAGCGGAAGCGCTGGCTATCGCCAATGAGACCCAGTTTGGTCTCGGCGCCGGGGTGTGGACGCGGGATACCAACCTCGCCTATCGCATGGGTCGCGGCATTAAAGCCGGTCGCGTGTGGACCAACTGCTATCATGTCTACCCGGCGCATGCGGCGTTCGGCGGCTATAAACAGTCCGGCGTCGGCCGGGAAACGCACAAGATGGCGCTGGATGCCTATCAGCAAACCAAAAACCTGTTGGTGAGCTACGGCACCGCGCCGCTGGGCCTGTTCTGAAGTCCATCTCATTTCTGACCGATCCTCAGTCCGCAATCCATTCGGGTTGCGGATTTTTTTTTACTTCAAAATAACCATGTGAAGATGGTGGCTATTTTGCCTGCGGCAGCGCCCATGTATTTATGTCACTTATGTATTGGCTTTCACTTGAAAATAAAAACACTTCCATAATAAGGGATTAGCGGGTGGAGGTGGCGCACCCTGGCGTCGTTTGTGTAGAAATTATGAATATTAATACCAGGAAAATTCCTAATTTTTGTGTACGCTCTGACGAGCGCACAATAAAACAAGACGAATTTTTGAACAATTGTCTTTAAATTTGTTAATTGAATTGATCTGTTGTTGTTTAAAGGTATTTGAATTTCTTTTGTATAGATATGTAAATTAACATTGAAAAGCCATTTCAAAAATTAAATATATGGCGAACATAGCTATTAACTTATAGTTAACATCTTCCCGGGTTGCCTTTTGATACTTCGGGTAATATATTTATTTCGCACATCAAAATAACTCTTTTTTCTTCTGTTTGTTATTCATGGCCATCTATTGGCGAAATAAGGCAGAGTAGAGGGGGATGTGCCTAATATCCTGCGGAAGGAACGCAATGTACATTTACAGGGAGGAGCTGACGAGCCGTTTCGCGATAGCTTTAGGGCTATTGTCGATGATGGAAAATATGTTCGTTAACGATGAGATAAATAATGAAAAAACAACCTCGCTTTATAACCATCCTCATAGGAGCGCTGCTTTCTGGCGTAGCCTTGCAGGCTACCGCGGCCAACACTATCAATCCTGACTCGGGCACCAGTTCGGAAGGCGCCGGCGGGCAGGTCATCTTCAATGGGTCAATCACCGACAGCTCTTGCAACGTCGATAGTAGTTCTAATGGCCAGAAGGTTGATCTGGGCAAATGGGCCAGCAACTATTTTACCGGCACTGGTTTTGAAACCACCAAAACCCCCTTCCATATCAAAGTGAAAGATTGCCCGGCCAGCGTGACTACGGTCGCCGTGCTGTTTGACGGCGCGCGCGATCAGTCTGATAACTCCCTGCTGGCCATCAACGGCGGCGCCAGCGGCGTAGCGATTAAGCTGTATGAGCACGATCGGTCGACGGCTGTCAGCCTCGGTAAAACGTCAGCCAAACAGACGGTCACTCCGGGTACCAGCGGCGGCACCGGCTCTGCCGACCTCGAGTTTTACGCCGACTATATCTCCACCGCGGCGACCGTGACGGCAGGTAAAGCCGACGGTACAGCTAATTTCAATATGATTTATAACTGATCTAATTGCGCGTTATTCAGAGTCAGCCCACTGCGTCTTGATTAATTACAGATAGCTAATGTGTTAATTGTCACGAAGTCACGAAATATATTCGTGACGGTATAGTTGTTTTTGCTAATTATCCCGTCGAGTACTGGCTCTGTTATTCACTGCTTTATTTTGTTGTCTGTTCAACTTTTACCTGATGGTAAGTCATGATGAAGAAAATAATTGCCGTTGCGGCTTTTCTGCTGTGCACCACGGCAGCGCAGGCCGGTATTGTCATGGGTGGAACCCGTGTGATTTATCAGGAAGGGAAGCGTGAAGCCGCTATTTCAGTCACCAATGCCGATACCCATACGCCCTATCTGGTGCAGTCGTGGGTGGAAAATTACGCGGAAAACGATAAGGCCAGGGTGCCCTTCATTGTAACGCCGCCCTTGTTCCGTCTCGATCCGGAGCAAAATAACGTTCTGCGGATTAACTTTATTGGCGCCTCGCTGCCCCGCGACCGTGAATCGGTCTTCTGGCTGAACGTCAAAAGTATCGCCCCGACGCGTCAGGGCGAGGTGAATAAGCTGCAGGTGAATATTAAATCGAAATTCAAAATCTTCTATCGCCCCAACGACCTGGCGGGCGACCCGGCAAAGGCCTGGCAGCAGCTGAAGTTTAGCCAGTCCGGCGGTCGGCTGACGGTGATAAATCCCACTCCCTACTTCGTCTCTTTTTACGCCGTCGAGGTGGGCGGGCAAAGCATCGACGATCCCGGCATGGTGGCTCCCTTCGGCGAGAAAACGTGGCCGGTGAGCGGGCACGGCACCGTCAAATGGCGGGCGATTAACGACTACGGCGGCGTCAGCGATTTCGCCCAGCAGTAATTCCCCTTTTTGATGAGCTTACCGGACGGCGCCAGCATGAAAAGAATAACAACAGCCAGGGTGCGGGAGTATGCCTTGTTGCCCGTTACCGCCGGGCGGGCGGTGGCGCTGGCGACGGTGCCGACGATGATGTTTTGTCTCAGTCCGTTGAGCCGGGCGCTGGCCGACGACTATTTTGACCCGGCGGCGCTGGAGTTTGCTGACCCGCAGCAGCAAACCTCCGATCTGCACTACTTCGCCAAACCCGGCGGCCAGCAGCCGGGGACTTACTCTGTCACCGTGGTGGTTAATGACCAGGAGCTGGGTCAGGCTGATATCACGTTTGTTGACGATGGCGGGCAGCTGCGCCCGGTGCTGACGCCCGGTCAGCTGGCGGAGTATGGCGTCAACGTCAGCGCGTTTCCCGCCTTTCAAGCGCTGCATGAAGGCGAAACCTTCACCCGGATCGAGAAGTTTATTCCCGACGCCAGCAGTCGGTTCAGCTTCGCTAACCAGCGCCTGACGCTGAGTATTCCCCAGGCGGCGATGAACGTGCAAAGCCGCGGCTATGTCGATCCGTCGCGCTGGGACGATGGCGTGCCGGCCGCGTTTGTCGATTACTATTTTTCCGGCGCGCAAATAAAGAACGCCGACGAAGGGGAGAGCAGCCGCTCAAACTATCTCAATTTACGCAGCGGCCTCAACCTGGGCGCCTGGCGACTGCGCAACATCTCCTCAATGCAGTATGACCAGCAGCGCCGGCACTGGGATACCCAGAGCACCTGGCTGCAGCGCGATGTCCGCTCGCTGAAGAGCTTGCTGCGGATCGGCGATACCTACACCACCGGCGATGTGTTTGACAGCATACAGTTTCGCGGCGTCCAGCTGATGTCTGACGATGAAATGCTCCCGGACAGCCAGCGCGGCTTTGCCCCCACCATTCGTGGCGTGGCGCACAGCAATGCCAAAGTGACCGTCTCTCAGCACGGGTATGTGATCTACGAGACCTTTGTGTCGCCGGGGGCGTTCGCCATCAGCGATCTCTACCCCACCTCGCAGAGCGGCGATCTGGAGGTGAAGGTGACCGAGAGCAATGGCGCGGTGCGTACCTTTACCCAGCCCTATTCCGCGGTGCCATATATGCTGCGCGAAGGGCGCGGCAAATTCAGTCTCAGCGCCGGCCGCTACCACTCCGGGGGGGAGTCGGTGCGCTCGCCGGAATTTCTGCAGGGCACTTTGTTCTACGGTTTGACGGCGGGATTCACCCTCTACGGTGGTACGCAGCTGGCCCGGGACTATCAGGCGTGGGCGCTGGGCCTGGGCCGCGGTTTTGGCGAGTTCGGATCGCTGGGAGGGGATGTCACCCAGGCCGTCACCCGTACGCCGTCGGGCAAGCGCTATACGGGCCATTCGCTGCGCGCTCAGTATCAGAAAAATTTTGTCAGCTCGGGCACTGCGTTCAGCCTCGCCAGCTATCGCTACTCGTCAAGCGGCTATTACGATTTTGCCGAAGCCAGCGCCCTTGAAAGCGCCCAGGGGCAAGTAGACAACCGGCGTCGCCGGGAAGAGCTGTCGGTGTCGCAAAGCCTTGGTGGCCTGGGCAGTCTGGCGGTTTCCGCCTGGTCGCAGGAGTACTGGCATCGGCAGAGTCGGGATGAGACGGTGCACCTTGGGTTCTACAGCGCCTGGAAAGGGATCTCCTGGGGCGTGGGCTATTACTACACCCGCACCAGCGGCCAGCAAAAAAATGACCGCTCCTGGTCATTCAATATCAATATTCCGCTGGGTGGTCCGCTGTCCGACAGCGCGGTGAGCTACAACACCACCTCGGACAGCAATGGCTATACCTCGCAGCAGATGTCGCTGTATGGCGCGGTGCCGACGCGGCCAAATCTGTTCTACTCGGTTCAGCAAGGTTATGGCAACCAGGGACGAGGCAGCAACAGCAGCGCCTCCCTGGACTACCACGGCGGCTTCGGCAACGCCCAGATCGGCTATCGCCATGACGCCGCCAGCAACCAGTTGACCTGGGGAGGCGCCGGCTCGGTGGTCGCGCATCCACACGGCGTCACCTTTGGCCAGACGGTGGGTGAGAGCTTCGCCATCGTCCGGGCGCCGGGGGCCGCCGGCGTGGCGGTGCAAAACGGCAACAATGTGCACACCGACTGGCGCGGCTATGCCGTGGTGCCCTCCCTGACCGCCTACCGGAAAAATGTCATTACCCTCGATACGGAGTCGATGGCCGACGACACCGACGTCGACCAGCAGGGGCAGACCGTGATCCCCGGCGGCGGCGCGGTGGTGATGGCCAACTACCAGACCCACATTGGCAACCGGGTGCTGTTTACCCTGCGCAATGCCCAGGGGCCGCTACCGTTTGGCGCCAGTGCGCGGCTGGTCAAGGAGGAGGAGAGCGGCAATCCGCCGGGCGGCATGGTGGCCGACGGCGGCCAGGTGTATCTCAGCGGCGTGCCGCAGGAGGGAACCCTGGCGGTGAGTTGGATCGTCAACAATCAGTCGCAGAGCTGCACGCTGCATTTTCATCTTCCGGATAACCCACAGCAGAGTCTGAATACGGTGAAAACCGTCTCCGGACTGTGCCAGACACGCTGAGGCGGCTATGAAATCTGTTTTTCGTCTACTTCCTTTCCTCTTTCTGCTGGGGCTGAGCGCCTATCTTCCCGGCGTGCGGGCTGAAACCTGCCGCGCAAATATCGGCCAGACCACGGTCAATATTCCTAATATCAAATATTTACCCACGCTGCCGGTCAATACCCAGATGACCAGCGCGATGGCGGATAACGGCAGCGGGATCCCTTTTTCCTGCGACCTGCAGCTGCCGACGGCGAGCGCCAAACGCATCGTCTATAAGCAGCTGAAAACCGGCGGCTCGCCGATGGTGATTAACGGACAGCATGTCTACCCCAGCGCTATCGACGGCATTGGTTACGCCCTCAGCTTCCAGTGCGCCGGCGGCCCGATGCGTGCCATCGATGGCAGCCACTCCGCCGGCGGCGAGTCGGTGGTGGTATGCGACAGTGCGACGCTCCCGGCGCTGATGACGCAGCAGCAAACCACGGTGAGGATTGCGGTAACCTTCTATAAAACCGGAACGGTGCAACTGGCGGACGGGACGCATACCAACTCGCCGCCGCTGCCGCAGGTGGGGGAGATGACCATTGAACAGCAGACCAGCGCAAGCGCCAGCTTTGTCGCCAGCGCGCCGGTCAGCATCGATATCGCCGCCCTGAATGTGGACATTGGCAGCAGCGGCAGCTGCCAGGTAGCGACATCGACGATCCAGGTCAGTCTGGGTACGGTTAACCGGGGGGAGTTTCATGGCAAAGGGACTACCGGCGGCCAGGCGAAGCGCTTTTCGATTCCGGTCTTCTGTCCGACGCCGACCGACGTGCGCATCGGCTTTTTCGGCGTCAGCGTGGAGAGCGATACCCTGGCCCTGAGCCAGGCCAGCAACAGCGCCAGCGGCGTCGGCGTGAAGCTGACCTACGGCAATAACCCCGGTGCGGCAGTGCCCGACGGCACCAGCGTTAAGATCAATGAGGCCAGCAACTTGCCGATCCTGAAAAGGGTGACCGGCGCCAGCGCCGGTACCGCCGAGGCGATCAATTTCAACGCCCAGTATGTGCAGACTGACGCCACGGTGGGAGCCGGTACGGCCAACAGCATGGTGACTTTCGCCCTGGAGTATAACTAGCCTGGGGCGGCGTTATTCAAAGGTCACGGTGATTTTGGCGGTCGCGGAAAAAGGCCCCAGCTTCGGCGTTCTCGACAACCAGAGCAGCCCCGCCGTATAGGTGCTCGCGAGGGTCGCTCCCGTTGCCAGCGTAAAGTGAATCGGAGCATTCATCTCAATACGTGGAAGCATACTGGCGTTTGGCGAGATGACAATGCCGAAGCCGCTGTCCGGCTGCGGCAAAATAATGGCGCTCTCCTGTATCGTATTAGTGGTGCTAAACGTAGCAAGCATAGCTTCGGTCCCGCAATCACTGCCGTTACCCTGCTTGACCAGACCATAGGTGACGGTAAAGGGGCGTGTTTTTTCATAGTAGCCCGGTCGGGCGTTACCGGCAGGAATATCGCCAAAGTTAATTTCGCTTGGCGAAATAGATACCGTGGGGACGCAGGCCATTGTTCTGATACGGTTCAGGCCGGTAATGAAAAGATTATAGTTGGCGCCAGCGGTGCCGTTACGTAGACCGCCTTGGCCATCTACCTGAAAAAGCGACAATTTTAGGTTATCGTCTATTTTACCATCCCCGGTCACGCTGCGGCCCGTCGAGATGATATAGACCTGGTAAACCAGGCTGAATGTCTGCCCTATGGCCGGGGACTTACAGGTATTCCCGCTTTTATCACACAGCGTCGCCGGGCCAATCTCCACCGATTTTTTATTTTGTAGCAGATAGTCGATGCCGTTGTAAGTAATGCCTACCTGGATAAAGTTGGGCAAGCTGCTGGCTTTATTTTCCGGATCCAGCCAGAAATAGGCGCTTTCACCGTTCGGAAAATTATCGGTATCTTCGCAACTGAAGGTGGCGGTAATAGGGCTGGAGACCCATATCTTTTTATTGGCAATAAGCTCGCTGCTGGAGACTTTAATGATGCTCTCGATATTCACGACTTCGCTGATCGTGGACGAGGTGGTCTTGCAGGTCAGCGCCTGCGCCGGGAAGGCGCTCAGCATGAACAGAACGGAAAGCCATGTCAGAAATAACGTATCGCTAAGTCGGCGCATAATTACCTCGAGGGGGTTACTGTGCAGATTAAGGATAATTCACGCCAGGCCGTCGCCTGCTGAGGCTCCTGGCGCAGTTCGGGCAGGGTGATTTCGCAGCTTTGCTGGTGCGTTTCGCCCCATTTTATCTGCAGCTTTTCGCCTGAATCGACTCCGCTGACGTAAACTTCTCCTCCCGGGCCGACCAGACCATTGCTGATCCCACTGGCGCGATAGAGCTCGGCGCCCAATGGTGGATAGCTGCCGTCGGCGAGGGTGGTGTGGATCAGCACGCTATATCCCCGGAACGTATCAAAGCGCACCCGGGTAATTGCCCCGCGGGTAGGCACGGTATCCGCCACTGCGTTAGGGACATCAAGAAAGGCATCGAAGTCCTGAGGGTTGAGCGCGACAGAATTGACCCGATAGGGAACGCTTTGTGGTACGACCGCGTAGCCGAATGGATCGATGCGCACGCCGGTCTGATTCTCTATCCCTACCCCCTGAGCGTCTTTGGCTTCCACCAGCGCAAAGGTTGAGCCCAGCGGTTGCGAGAGGGTAACGCCGCCGCGGTGTGCCACCAAGCCGCCGCTCAGATTCAGACTCGCCTGACGATGGCTTTTGCTGTAGGCGTAGCCGGTATACAGGTTACCGTACTGGCCGAGATAACCCAGGCTGGCGCTGTTGGTGCTATGGCTGGTGTCATCATAGGCGCTGGTGACGGCCCAGCTCAGGCGACCATCATCGAGCAGAGTGCCGTTTACCCCAGCCTGCCCGGACGTGCCAGACGATTTACTGTGGGCGAGGGTAAATGCGGAATTGATCCGGCGGTTTTCTTGCAGAGTAAAAGGGATGGAAACGCGCAGTGTGATGCTATTGTCGTCATGCGTGAAGTGGCTACGCGTATTCTGATAGTACAGACCATAGTTCACGTTATGGATAGTGCTGTTAAAACCCGCCTGCAGAGAGATATCACTTCCTGAGCTATTCCAGTAATTTTGCTGGCTGAAGTTAAGGAAGAAAGCGCTGTTCTTACCGAGAGTTTGCCGGGCAGAAATATCAAAGCGATGCTTTTTATTATAAAACCAGGACGTGTAATAGTGTTGGGGAGCGCTTGCCTGCCAGCTTTCGTCTTCGTCAGAGGGCCAGTAATCATTTTCGTACAGGCCATTGTGCCAGCGTCGACGCTCGTTAACCGCATCGCTGAGGCTATAATAACCTGCGGTTGAGTAACGGTAGCCCGCGATTTGAAAGTCGGTCTTGCTTGATAAAAAGGATTTAGCATACAGAAAACGCACGCTCCCTCCCTGCTTGCGCTGGCCATTCGCCAGCGTCGTTCCCGCCAGCGTATAGTCGGCTGAGAGGGCGCCAATCTCCCCAAAATTGCTACCGACGCCAAAGGCGCCGGCGCGATAGTTCTCCGCTGCAAGGGCGCCACCGTACAGTGTGAAGGTATTATTCAGGCCATAAGAGAGCGAGCTTTGCATCAGAGCGGGGGCATAGCCGTCAGCGCCGTCATGATACTTACCCGCCGACAGCTGATAATTCCATTGGCCTGCCCGCACCAGCTGTGGCAGGGTGGTGTAGGCGACAGTAAAGGTCGTCTGGCTACCGTCGGCTTCAATGACGGTCACGTAGAAATCACCGCTGCGGTTAACGGCGCTGATATCATTTAGCTCAAAGGGCCCGGCTGGGACGTTCTCGCTGTAAATCAGATAGTTGTTCTGCCGAACTTCCACCCGGGCGTTGCTGTTGGCCACACCGCGAATGACCGGCGCGAAGCCGGTCTGGCTGCTGGGGCGCATTTCGACATCGGTGCCAAGCTGTACGCCGCGAAACTGGACGCTATCGAAGACGCTGTTGTCGGTACTGGTCTGGCCGACGACAAGCCGGCTGCGCCAGGGAATGATGTTCGTTTCCGCCCAACTGGCGATGCTTTGCCACTTATCCGCCTGGCCGCTGAACTTATTCCAGTAGGCATTATTGCGCAATCGCCACGATGCAATATTGATCCCGCTGTTTAGCGAAAGATATTGATACTGGTGGCTGCCCCCGTCGCCATTATTGGCATCGGTAGAATAGCTGTAGTTGACGAAGGCAGCGTTAATACCTTCATCAAAGCGCATGGGGGAAACATAGTCACGGGGATAGTGCTCAATATATTGCTGAGGGATATGAATGATCAGCCGATGATTAGCGATATCCAGCTGTTGCTCTGCCTGGCGGATCGTCTGCGACAGCGCGAAACAGGGCTGGTGGTCATCGTCAATCTTGACTCCATAGCGGATATATTCCGCCGCGCTCAGGCAGGGGGCCAATCCGCCGTGTGCGTTATCCTCTGAGAAGCGAACGGGGCGACTGTCCACCAGCAGATCGTTAATGTAAATATTAACGTCATAGGTGCCCGGCATGACGTCGCCATCACTGGCGACAAACTGATTAAAAGCCAGCGGGTCGATACCGTTCACAAACTGGGCATTATAGCGTTCCGCACTGTCTGCCGGTAACGTGATGGAGATTAACCATGCGCTGGCAAAATAGCGTAATTTACTATCGTCCATCACTCTATCTCCCTAAAGAGGTGCGACGTTTATTTTTTTATTGGAATATCAACAACGGCGCCGTAATCATTAATATATTTCATTTTATGCAAGCGCTGCATGCTGGCGATATTGACAGCGTGATGACTGTACGGCAGCAACATAAAGTTTTTCAGAGGATAGATTTTGCCTTTGTTGTCGATCGCCTCGGCATTAATAACCGTAATATGCAGTGGACTGTTGTTAGTAAAAGATAACGTGTTAGCACTTTGCTGCCACTGCAGATTTTCAACGGCTTTGGGCAGCGATGTGGCAATCCCCTGCGGGCGATAAAATAGTTTTAATCGGGTGCGAATCGCGAACTGCAGGATATTATTTCCCTCAGGCGCAGGAGGGACCTCCTGAATATTCACCCAAAACAGACTTTCCCTGTCGGCAGGAAGACCAGTTCCTGAGTAAATAAAGCGCAGTTGTGCCGATTGCTCGGGGCGTAATTTGACCAGGGGCGGCGTGGCCACAATGGGTAAGCCGCTGCTGGGGGTCTCCGGACCCGTATCAAGCCAGGTCTGGACGATATAGTTTTTGCTGCTTCGGTTGTTAATTTTCAGACTGGCCGATTTATCTTTGCCCGAATAAATAACCCGTGAGGCATCGATGGTAATGGCCGCCTGGGTCTGAAAAGCCAAAGCGCCTATGATCACTGCCAGCAGCGTTTTCATATCTTACCCCTTATCCGCGTCGTGCCGTCCCTGGCCAGGCGTTATTGCTGTATAATGGTAAACCTGGCGGTCGCATTGCCGTCGCCAGCTTCGGCGTTGTCTTTATCCCAGGTATAGTAATAGGCTTTCAGGTTGAAGGTACCGGTGCCATCGGCATTGACCGTAATACGCGGGTCGACGGTGGGATCGAAAGGTTTATCGAGCGTGACCGGGGTATTATTGCGGTCGGTTAGCTTAATGCCGACTTTTTTAGCTGTAGGATTACCCGCATCGAGAGCCAGTACGTTAGTGATAGGCGCCTCGGTGGCTGATGCACCGTCGAGCACAATATAGTACGTGCCCTCGTCACAATCTTTGACGCTAATATTGACCCCAACTTCTGGCCCGGTGCCATTGGTATCATTTTTTAATTTAGACAGCGGAACAGCGCCCATCTTAACTTCAATGAGACCGTCATTATTGCCGCTTGCCAGTTTGCAAGTTGAGTTGACAATTGTACCTGAAAAATACAGCGTACCGTCCGCCGCGGAGGCATAGTGTGAGGTCAAGCCGACGAGTGCCATTGCCAGGCAAAGTGATTTCATTTTCATAGCCAATTCCTTCTGTTGTGACCCTGGGAAGCTAATAGCCAGGCGTACTCATTGACGCTGCATAAGCCGTTAGCTCTGTTGTTGTGATAGCCATAAAGCGAACTTATCCCCCCTCCAGGGAGTGCAGGAAATGATACAGGCCTGCAATATTGCGGACATTGAGTTTCTGGTAGATGTTTCTCCGATAGTGACTGATCATCATATTGCTAAGATCGGTGGCCTGAGCAATTTTCTTATTATTTAAACCTGAGATGATATAGGGGAGAAGAGAGTCCTCCTGTTTCGTAAGTTTAATATTGACACAACTGTCCAGCGAGCTAATTGATTTTCTGAACACTTTAATACAGCGATGATCAGACGCATTCTGTAAGTATTTCTGCAGCCGTTGGGTAACATCTATATAATCAAGCACGATCGTCGAAATAGAGTTTATGATAATGTTTTCGACTGGATCGGCAAGAATCTCACTTTTAACGACAAAAACGATATCGCCATGAATGATCTTTTTTTTACGATAGAGCAGTGCGGCTAATTGTTGAATGTCCGGGTGGCTATAGTCCACGATAATGGTTCTGGCTATGGTTAGACTTTTATCATTCACGTCAGAAATATTATCCAGAAACAATGTTTGACTATACCGACGTTGAGCACTCATGGTCATGTTAACCAGAGACCGGATGCCGTTAATAAAAAATTTATTGGCGGAAATGATAATAATCATAATGTATTTCCTTATACACTGCTTCTGTAACCAAGTATTACTGCTGGAGAGGAGGGGAGTAAATAAGATGATAAGCAGGATCATTAGAAAAATCCTAAAGAAAGTTGTTGCATGAAGTGTTTTTACTTATTAATCAGTGCGTTACGATTTAATATTTAACTATTAACGTATAAGGGGAAGTTAAAACAAACGATAATAAATAATATATTAAACGTATAGCCAGGAATAAAATATGAATGCGCTGCGGGGCATTTTACTGAAAGTCAAAACAACCAGCAAGCTCACAGCGAGAAAGAGGAGTAATTAACGTTTTGCCCCACGTCGGGTTGTATGTCCCGGTGTTTAAAAATAGGATGAATGCCCTGGCTCGCGCTGCGGATACTGTGACTGATGCGGCCGGTCACTCTGGCATGAAAAACGATAACTTTAAGGATGGCGAAATGAGACTGACGGTGGGGCTGGCGCTGACGCTGGCGATAATGACCTGCGGCGCCCAGGCGCGCGATATGCAATCCATCGAGCACAGCGGTGAACTGAAGGTGGGCGTGCCGGGCGATTACGCGCCGCTGGCGTTTCGCAATGCCGCCGGCGAACTGCAGGGCTATGACGTGGACATGGCCCGCGATCTCGGGCGCACGCTCGGCCTCAAGGTGAGCTTCGTCTACACCAGCTGGCCCGCGCTCGCCGCCGATCTGCAGGCGGACAAGTTTGATATTGCGATGGGTGGGGTTACCGAGACACCGGCGCGGGCGCAAGCCTTCGCCCTCAGCCATCCGGTGGTGGCGAACGGAAAAATCGCCTTAGCCAACTGCCAGGCCGCCCCGCGGCTCGATTCGCTGGAAAAAATTGACCGTCCGGACGTGAAAGTGATCGTCAACCCTGGCGGCACAAACCAGAGTTTTGTCGATGAGCACATCAGGCAGGCGCAAATTATTCGCGTGCAGAACAATGTCGATAACCTGCAGGCGCTGCGGCAGAAAACGGCCGATATGATGGTGACCGATCTGATTGAAGGCGACTATTACCAGAGCAAAGAGCCCGGCGTGTTCTGCGTTGCTAACGAAACACCGTTCGCCGGTACCGCCAGCAACAAGGTGTATATGATGAGTAAAGATAACCCGGCGCTGCTGGAGAAAGTGAACCAGTGGCTGGATAGCCAGGACAAAGAGGTTCTCAAACGGAAGTGGAAAATTCGCGGTTAACCGCGGCGGCGCGCCACCGCCGGCAGATATGTCCGGCGGTGGCTATCGTCCACGGTTAGCGCTGCGGCGACAGCGCCTGTCGCGCCAGACCGCGAAAGTAGCAGGCGTAGCCGAGGGTGGCGGTCAGGCACAGCATATAGCCAAACGACTCGCTGCCTTCCTCCACCGTATTTTTTACTACCCGGGCGTAGTTCTCATCCAGCACGGCATACCACAGGCCGTGCATGCCAAACAGCCGCGAGAAGACCAGAATCGCCAGCAGGCCGCTAATCATCATCCCGTAATATGGGGTGCGGGTATACTCCGCCAGCTGCGACAGGGTCTGACGCAGATGGCGCAACGGCAACAGCAGCGACCCCGCGGTGGCCAGCAGGGCAAACCACACCCAGCTGCCGTGGGAGAGTAAATCAAACAGGCCATCCAGTTCGCGGATCAGCATGGCGAGAAAGAAGCCGCCGATGAGGATATTGCTATAGCGCAAGTGGGCATATTTCCGCGCCAGCAGCAGATGAACCAGCACGATAACGGCCAGCACGCTCTCCTGGACCACTTCGGTGAGCGACACCTCCGGGATGTCGTTGCCAAACACCCGAATATCCACCCACAGGCAGAGTACCGCGAGGGCGGCCGCGACCGCCGCGCCGAGAAAGAAAAGCAAGCTTCGTAACAGAGACATTAACACCACAACTTATGCTTAAAACAAATATCATAAGTTCTGGGAATACATGTTCCTGTTCACTTTGTGCGACTTTGCGGCTGTTTTTTAACATTTTGCGCTTTTTAGCGCCCGGGAAGACGGCAGGGGAGGGGGCTCCCCTGCATAAAGGGGATTCAGAGAATATCATCCACCACGCCGCCATCGACGCGCAGCGCGGCGCCGGAGGTGGCTGACGCCTGCGGCGAGCAGACGTAGACCACCATATTGGCGACCTCTGCCACCGAGGCCGCCCGCTGGATCACCGAGCTCGGACGATGGGTCATGACAAACGCTTTCGCCAGTTCCTCCAGCGACTGACCGGTTTTCGCCACTTCGTCTTTCAGCATTTCGGCAAAGCCGTCGGAAATCGTTGGCCCTGGCAGAACGCTGTTAACGGTCACTCCGCTGCCGGCGACATATTTCGCCAGGCCGCGGGCCAGCGACAGCTGCGCGGTCTTGGTGACGCCATAGTGGATCATGTCCGCCGGGATATTGCGCGCCGATTCTGAGGAGATAAACACCACCCGCCCCCAGCCTTTACTGACCATCGCCGGGAGCAGCCCCCGCGACAGGCGTACGCCGGACATGACGTTGGTCTGCCAGTAGTTGTCCCAGGTCGCGTCGTCGGTGGCGTAGAAATCCTGCGGGCCATAGATTCCGGCGTTATTGACCAGAATATCGACACCGGTCACGGCCCGCAGCAGCTGCGCTGCGCCGTCGGCGTCGCTGAGGTCGGCGATGGCGGGGCGCGCCTTCGCGCCCGGCACCTCATTTTGCAGCCGGGCGATCGCGGCGTTCACGCTCTGCTCGCTGCGCCCGTTAAGGATAACCTCTGCGCCGCTCTCCGCCAGGCCTTTGGCGATGGCGAAGCCAATACCCGCCGTGGAGGCGGTGACCAGCGCGACTTTTCCCGCTAAATCAATTTTCATGTTCCTGCCTTCTGGTTGTGGATCTCCTATTAAGCGTAGCAGCGGCGATATAGCCGGGGATCAGTAACCGGCGTGCTTATTGACCAGGTTTTTCAGCGGCAGCCCGCGGCGCTGGCGCTGAATGTTCTCCAGCAGCTGGCGGGCGATCACCTCGGCAGAGGCCGCAGAGGCCATATGCGGGGTGATGACCACCTGCGGATGGCGCCACAGCGGATCGTCCGCCGGCAATGGCTCCTGCGGGAAGACGTCGAGCACCGCCCCGGCGAGCTGGCCGCTCTCCAGCGCCGCCAGCACATCCTCATTGACCATATGCTCTCCGCGGCCGCAGTTGATTAACACCGCCCCGGCGGGAAGCCTGCTGAACAGTGGCGCGGCGAGGATACCTCGGGTCTGCGCGGTGAGCGGCAGGAGGTTAATCAGCCCGTCAAGCGACCCAAGAAAGTGGTCGAGCGCCTCCTCGCCGCGATAGCAGGTGACGCCAGCCAGCTGCTTTTCACTGCGCGACCAGCCGGAGACCCGATAGCCGAGGCGGGCCAGCTGGTCGGCGATATAGCCGCCAATTTCGCCGAGCCCCATAATGCCGATATGGAAGTCGGCGGCGGCGCGCTGGGGATAGAGCTTCCAGGTTTGGGTCCGCTGGTGGGCCAGCGCCCGGTCGAAATGGCGCTGAAACCACAGGACGCTCCACAGGGCATATTCGAACATGCCGTGGCGAAAATCTTCATCGATCACCCGGCACAGCGGGATCTCGCTGGCGAACAGCGCGGGCGGCAGATGATCGACCCCGGCGGACGCGGCCTGGATCAGCTTCAGCCCCGGCGAGCGGCTCAGCAGCTGCGGGTCCGGGAACCAGCAGCTGGCGTACTGGGCGTCGCGCGCCGCCTGGTGATGGGGCAGAAGCGCCGTGACGTCGGGAAACTGCTGCAGGGCGGCGCAAATATCGCGGGCGAAATCCGCGTCGTTACAATCCACCACGATAGTGATATCAGACATAGGCGTTAGTCTTTGTAAGAGGTATCGAGACGGTCAAGACGGCGCAGCCACGCCTGCCAGACCTGTTGACGTTCATGCTCCACGCCCATCAGCTGCTCGCAGGCGTGCTGGCTGAGGTGCGGGGCGATGGTGTGGATCGGGCTGAGGGCCGCCAGCTGGGCGGCGGCCATCTGGATTTCGCAGGCGCGGTTCAGGTAGTACATGATGTAAAACGCGTCAGCCACGGTGCGGCCCACCGACAGCAGGCCGTGGCTCTGCAGGATCATGGCGATATTATTCCCCAGCGAGCGCTGGATACGCGCCCGTTCGTCGAGGTCAAAGGCCACCCCTTCATAGGGATGGTAGCCGACGCGCTGGTAAAACTCGGTGCTGATCTGGTTGAGCTGCAGCATGCCATCCTCGCAGGCGGCCACCGCCATCCCCGGCAGCGTATGGGTGTGGATCACGCAGTGGGCGTCTTCCCGGGCCATATGCACCGCGCTGTGGATGGTAAAGCCCGCCGAGTTAGCCGGCGCGTCGCCCGCTACGACCTTGCCCTGCATATCCACTACGATCAGGTTGCTGGCGGTGACTTCGTCAAACATCATGCCGAAGGGATTAATTAAAAAACGCGGCTCGCCGTCGCCGGGCAGGCGCACGGAGAAGTGAGTGTAGAGGGTATCCTCCCAGCCGAACAGCGCCGCCAGCCGGTAGGCGGCGGCCAGCTGCTGGCGCAGGTGTTGCTCAGTTGCCATTTAGCGTACTCCCATAAATTCACGGATTCGTTGCAGAGAAGGCGCCTCCAGCGGGCTGCGGATCACCTGCGGGGCGATATCGGCCTGCACCACGCCGTTCTCCATCAGCACCACGCGGTCGGAAATCGACAGGGCGAAGTCCATCTCGTGAGTGACAATCAGCATGGTCATGCCTTCGCGGGCCAGCGACTGAATGACCTTCAGCACTTCGCCTACCAGCTCCGGATCCAGCGCCGAGGTCGGTTCGTCAAACAGCATGATGTCCGGCTTCAGCGCCAGCGCCCGGGCGATCGCCACGCGCTGCTGCTGGCCGCCGGAGAGCTGTCCGGGGTACTTGTGGGCATGGGCCAGCAGGCCGACGCGGTCGAGCAGCGCCAGGGCCTGCTCGCGGGCGACCGGCTGGTCCAGCAGCTGGTGATAGCGCGGGGCCAGCATCACGTTGTCGAGCACCGTGCGGTGGGGGAACAGGTTGAAGCTCTGGAAGACCATGCCGATGCGCCGTACCCCGGCGCGCATCTGGCGTTTGTCGACGATAGCTCCGCCCTTAAGATAGTCCTCGCCGTAGAGAATGATCTCCCCGCCATCAAGGCTTTCGAGGGCGTTGATGGTGCGGATCAGGGTGGTTTTGCCGGAGCCGGACGGGCCGATGATGCTGATCACCTCCCCGTTCTCCACCTGCAGATCGATGCCTTTCAGCACCTCATGCTGACCCCAGGATTTGCGGATGCCCCGCAGATCGAGCGCCGGCGGCGCGCCGTTGACGGCCGGGGTGTTGCTCTCTTCGCTCAGCGCCGGCAGGCTCTGGCGCAGCGCCTGGCATTCCGCCTCGCTGAGGGTTTGCGGACGCTTACGCTGAATATCGAGACGATTTTCCAGCGCCCGGAACAGCCAGGTGAAGACGGTAACCACCATCACGTAGTACACCGCTACCGCCAGCAGGGTCTCCATCACAAGGAAATTCTGCGCATACAAGCGCTGACCGGTGAGCAGCAGCTCGGGTAAGGAGACCACCGACAGAATCGAGCTCAGCTTAATGATGGTGATGTATTCATTGATCAGCGTCGGCAGCGAGATGCGAAACGCCTGAGGGATCACGATCAGCCGCTGGATGCCGATAAAGCTGAAGCTCAGCGCATGGCCCGCCTCGCTCTGCCCCTTGGCCACCGACAGCAGCCCGCCGCGGTGGATCTCCGCCATATAGGCCGCCTCGGTGACGGTCATCGACACCAGCCCGGCGATAAACGGCACCCCGAGCAGCGGCTGGGTCACCGGAAACAGCTGCGGCAGGTTGTAGACAAACACCAGCAGCACCATCAGCGGCACGCTGCGAAAAAACCAGATATAGAGTTCGACGGGGATCTTGACCCAGCGCGGCGCCGAGAGCTTCGCGCAGGCTAACAGAAAACCGACCACCAGGCCGATCCCCCAGGACAAGGTGCTGATTACGATGACGGTCACGCACGCCTGCCAGAATGCCCCAATGCTAAACAATGAAAAAAAGTATCCCCAATCGAACGCCATACTGACTCCTGTTGCGCAGTGCTTATTGTCTTAATCGATGCTTTCTAAGTTGTATTTTTTGATCAACGCGGCATATTGGCCGTTGGCCTTCAGCGTGGCCAGGGTGGCCTTGATCGCCTCCGCCAGCTCGGTGTTGCCTTTGGCGACGTAGATCCCCAGCGGCAGCGGGTAGACCAGGCGCGTAGAGCTTATCGCCAGGCGGCCGCGGCTCTTGTCGACGATGATCTGCGCTGCCGGGGCAATCTCAAGCTGGGCGCCGATGTTCTTCGACAGCAGCGCCTGCGAGGCTTCCGGCGCCGTCGGGAACTCCTGAATGGTGATGGCCGGTTTGCCGTTTTTCAGGCACCACTCATCGGAGTGTTTTTTCAGGCTGGTCACCCAGGTGGTGCCCGCCTGCAGACCGACCTTCACACCGCACAGCTCATCTTCGGTTTTCGGCTGCGCCGCGCCGCCCTTCAGGGCGATGATCGACGCGCCGGAGAGGGCGTAAGGGATGGCGTCGGCCTGTTTCTGGCGCTCCGGCGTCACGTACATCCCGGAGATCACCGCGTCATATTTCTTGCCGATGCCGAGGATCAGGCTGGTGAACTTGGTGTCGATCAGCTGCGGTTTGGCCTGCAGATGTTGGGCGATCAGCGCGGCAAACTCCGGGTCGAGACCGACGATATTGTTATTGCTGTCATAGGACTCAAACGGCGGGTAGGTGACCTCCATCCCCACCTTAAAGACGCCCTCGGTCAGCAGTTCCGCCGCCTGGGTGACAGGGGAAAAACAGGCGCTGACGGCGAGGGTAAGCGCGACATGGCGCGAGATTTTTTTCAGGGTGCTAGTCATCATGGATCCTCACGGGTGGTTAGGGGTTTTTTTGCTGAGCCTGTTTTTTCAAATGGCCAAACGTATTGGTGCCGCGCGCGCGCTCCGGTAGCTGAAGTTCACCGCGATTGACCTTTTCGCGCAGGTAGCGATAGGTTTGCAGGGCCTGGCTCCACATATGCTCCCCGATGCTGAGCTCCTGATACTCACCGGCTTCGCCGGCGGCGAGAAAAGTCGGCAGCGGACGGATCAGCGTGTGGTAATCGCAGGCGAAAAACAGCGGGAAGGAGTACCGCTCCTGCGGCACTTTGCGCACCCGGTGGGCTGTAGCAACAAATGTGCCAGCGCTGAGCACTTCCAGCATGTCGCCGATATTGATCACGAACGCCTCTTCTCCGGAGGCGTTCTTGACGGGAGGTGCATCGATCCACACGCTTTCTTCATTGAGAACTTCAAGGCCGGGCTGGTCGGCGAGCAGCAGGGTGAAGCACTCATAGTCGGTGTGTGCACCAATTCCGGGAACATCTTCGACGCTGGCGTCGAACGGGTAATGGATCAGCCGCAGCTTAGCCGGCGGGCAGGTCACCATCGGTTTGAAATACCCCTCCGGCAGGCCGAGCGCGAGGGCGAAAGCGTCGAACAGACGGTGGCCGAGGGCGAAAACCGCGTCGTAGTAGGCCAGCACCCGCGCGCGGAAATCCGGCAGATCGGGCCACTCGTTGGCGCCGATCAGCGGCGTATCGGCGAGCACCAGCGGATGGTCATCCGCTGCCTGGAAGCCGATATCGAAAGCCTCTTTATGGTCCGGCTTGCCGGAGCCGTAGATCTCTTCTCCTTCCGGAACGTAGCCCTTATGGCTTTTGGAGTGGCCGATGTAATAGTTCATCTTCTCCTCCATCGGCAGGGCGAAGATCTGCTTCGCCGCCTCGCGGACGCCGGCGATCAGCGCCGGGTCGATGCCGTGGCCGGTGATGTAGAAAAAGCCCACCTCGCGCGCCGCGCGGCCGATGGCGTCGGCCACCGCCTGACGCCTGGCGAGGTCATCGCCGGCCAGATCGCGGATATCGATGGTCGGGAGTTCAGTAAAAGCGTGCTTCACGGCGGTCATGGCTGCGGTTCCTGTTCAGTGAGCGATAAAAACTGCTGAAAGTGGGCCTGCTGGCGCGTTGCCATCCAGGCGTTGAGCGACCAGAGATCGGCCACCGGAACGTTGGTGAACGGCAGATGGTGCAGATAGCCGTCGGCGCCAAACTCCGGGGTCAGCGTGGTCTGCGGGTAGCCGCGCTGGCGCTGCGAACGCCAGATTTGCTGCCAGAAGCGCTCGGCAAAAGCCAGCGCCGGCTGATACTCAGGCGCCGCCGGGTGCGGCACCTGCGGCCCCTGGTCGTAGCCCACCCGAGCCTGCACGTGATGCACGCGGTCGATAAAGGCGCTGAAGTCATCGCTGGGGTCATCCAGCAGGCGCTCGCTGACCACCACCCAGTGGCTGATGTCGGCGGTAAAGCGCAGCTGGGGGAGCTGCTGAATGATCTCCAGGGTGAGCCACGGGCTGTACAGCGAGGTGGCGCGATGGGTTTCAAAGCTGCAGGTCAAACCAAACCCGGCGGCCAGCTCATGCGCCTTGCCGAGAAAATCGACCTGCTGCGCCAGCGGCCAGCGATCGTTGCCCGCCAGCAAATTGACAAAGCGCGGGTTGAGGCTGCTGGCCTCGGCGAAGCGGGTCTGCAGGCGCGCCAGATGCTGCTCGGGCGTTTCATGCTGGGCGGGGAGCACCCCGCCGCCGCTGAAAAGAATGGCGATATACTCCAGCCCCGACGCCTGCAGGCGGTCGGCGAGCTGCCGCCGCTCGGCCACCGTTAACGGCACGCGGGCTTCGATACCGCAGCAGCCGACACGCTGCAGTTCATCCAGCGTTTGCGGCCAGGGGGTCGTCACTCCCCAGAGGGTGCGAAAGCATTTCAGCTCCATGGCGGCTTCCTCAGGCGTACTTCACGCCGGGCAGGACGCAGAGCATCTCGTACAGCAGGTTGGCCGCCAGCTGGGAGGTATTACCGCTCACGTCGTAGGGGGGCGAGACCTCGACCAGATCGGCGCCAATCAGATTCAGGCCGCGGCAGCCGCGGACGATCTCCAGCGCCTGAATGGAGGTCAGACCGCCAACTTCCGGCGTCCCGGTTCCTGGAGCCCAGATGGGATCGAGGCTATCGATATCAAAGCTGAGATACACCGGCCCGTCGCCCATCTGCTGGCGGACTTCGGCCATCAGCGGCGCCAGCGAGGTATGCCAGCACTGCTCCGCCTGCACCAGGCGAAAGCCCTGGTCAACGCCCCACTGGAAGTCGCCGGCGGCATAGCCCTGGGCGCGCTGGCCAATCTGCACCACCCGTTTGAGGTCGAGCAGTCCCTCCTCAACGGCGCGGCGGAAGGTGGTGCCGTGGGCGATTTTCTCTCCGAACATCTCATCATTGGTGTCGGTATGGGCGTCGACGTGGATGAGGCCCACCGGACCATGTTTTTTGGTCAGCGCCCGCAGGATCGGCAGGGTAATGGTGTGGTCCCCGCCGAGGGTCAGCGGGATCAGCGGATAACTATTCAAACCGGTGTAGTAATCTTCGATAATTTGCACCGATTTGAGCAGGCTGTAGGTATTGATCGGCACATCGCCGATATCAGCCACCGACAGCGAGTCGAACGGCGCGGCGCCGGTCGCCATATTGTACGGACGGATCATCACCGATTCGGCGCGAATATAGCGTGGTCCGTAGCGCGTGCCCGAGCGCTGCGAGGTGCCGATATCCAGCGGAATGCCGACAAACGCCGCGTCAAGTCCCTGTAAATCTTCAATAAACGGCAGGCGCATCATTGTGGCGCGGCCGGCGAAGCGTGGCATCTCATTGCCACCCTGCGGTTGGTGAAAGAGGTTATCCATGTCTGCTCCTGAATCTGACGGATGAAACGTAACAGGAGAGATAGTGCGCAACCCGCGCTGGACTTTACATCGTCTGGCGTAAATACTCAGTTCATTTATTGGTGAACTAAATACGATGCATCACGACGCCAGCCTCAATATTCGCCAGCTGCAGGTTTTCGAGGCGGTGGCCCGCCTGGAGAGCTACAGCCGGGCCCAGCAGGAGCTGGGTATTTCGGTCTCCGCCATCAGCAATGCCATGTCGCAGCTGGAGGGACAGCTCGGCTTCACCCTCTGCCAGCGCGGGCGCGGCGGCTTTTCTCTGACCGAGAAAGGTCAGCAGTTTTTACAGCAGGCGATCCGCGTACTGAGCGAACTCAATGAGCTGGAGCGGCAGTCGGCGCTGCTCAAAGGGGAGCACAGCGGCACCCTGTGCATCTCGACGCTCGACTCCATCGAGACCGAAACGGCGCTCTCGCTGCCGGTGGTTCTGCGCAGCTTCAGCGACAAATTTCCCCATGTGCATATCAAACTGATTATCCGCACCCCGGCGGAGCAACTGAACGGCGTGCTGAACAACCATATCGACCTGGCTATCGGCAGCTACAACTCGCAGGTGCATAACATCATCAGCGAGCCGCTGTACCGTGAACAGCACTGGCTCTACTGCAGCGATCTGCACCCGATGTTCTTCAGCCGCCAGCTCGATAAAGAGCAGATCAGCCAGTGCCCGCTGGTGACCCGCAGCTACTGGAACACCAGCGATCTCCGCCGTCGGGGCTTCAGCAAAGGGAGCGCCACCGTCGAGACCGTCGACGCCCAGCTGCTGCTGATCCTCTCGGGGAAATATATTGGCTATCTGCCGGAGCATTACGCCTGGCCGTGGATCAAAGAGAACCGCCTGCGGGTGCTGCTGCCCAACGAGTTTGGCTTTCAGTCGCCGTTCTCGGCCATCTGTAAGCGCGGGCGCAGCAATGAGCCCTACCTGAAAGCGTTCCGCGACCTGCTGAAGAAAAATACGGTAGCGCGGCCGAAGTGGAATTATTAAGCGGGGCGGGCGCTTCCCTGCGCCGGGGTGGTGATTTTCGCGCTTAGCGCGCTGCCCGGCGGGGGAGTTTTCCCTGTTCAAAAAACGAACGGCAGCCGGTAGCCCGCCCGGGCTGCGGCTGCCAGGCAACTGCCTCCAGGTTATCCACAGGGTTAGGCGCCGCTGGTGTGGACAGGTCGCGGGGCGACAGGGCGCGGCTAGCGGAACAAAGGATGGCGTTTGCGTTAAATAAAACGGTACGAAGGGGAATCTGTGTTTGCCCCGCCTTTGCCCGTGAAATCAGAAAATTTACTTCGCAGGCTAACCGCAGATTGCTTCAAAAAAATTCCCGTATTTGTTATATTGTTGTTCATTGATTATTCACCTCTGCGGTGCCAAAAAGAACAAGATTCACCGCAACCCAGGACACTGCCATGTTAGATTACCGCTTCCCGACAGCTTTGCAGATGGTTCTCAGCGTAGCAATGGCGGAGCAGATGGGTGAACGTTCGACGAGTGCGATTCTGGCCTACGGCCTGGAAGCGAACCCGAGCTTTATCCGTAAACTAATGGTTCCGCTAACTCGTGACGGCATTATCGTCTCCACGCTTGGCCGCAACGGCTCAATTCATCTTGGCCGTCCGGCGGACAAGATCACCCTGCGTGATATCTATCTTTCGGTTATCGAAGATAAAAAACTGTGGGCGTCGCGTCCTGACGTCCCGGCCCGCTGCGTGGTCAGCGCCAACGCCTGCTGGTACTTCAAATCGGTTGCCGACGAAGCAGAGCAGGCTTCGTTAAACGTCCTCGCTCGCCATACCGTGGCCAGCGCGCTGGAGGCGGTCAAAAACGCCGATACCAGCGGCTGCGACCCGGTGCCGGAAATGATCGCCCGCTTTAAAAAAGCGCATTAATCATTTTCTGGTGACGAAAAAAAACCGCCTTCAACTTGTGAAGGCGGTTTTTTTGTTATCTGCTGCAGGCTAGGCGAGCAGATCCTCCTGGACCGGCTTCCTGCGGGTCACCAGTTTCCGCAGCGTCACGTAAAACACCGGCGTCAGGAACAGACCGAAGAGCGTCACGCCCAGCATCCCGGAGAATACCGTGATCCCGGTGACGCCGCGGACTTCCGCCCCCGCGCCGTGGCCGAGGATCAGCGGAATGGTCCCGGCGATAAAGGCGATGGAGGTCATCACGATCGGGCGCAGACGCAGGCGGCACGCCTCCAGCGCCGCTTCCATGATGCCTTTCCCCTGGATCTCCAGCTCGCGGGCAAACTCGACGATCAGAATGGCGTTTTTACAGGCCAGGCCCATCAGGACCACCAGACCCACCTGCACGAAGACGTTGTTATCGCCCCCGGTCAGCCAGACGCCAAACAGCGCGGAGAGCATCGTCATCGGTACGATAAGGATCACCGCCAGCGGCAGGGTCCAGCTTTCATACAGCGCGGCCAGCACGAGGAACGCCAGCAGCACCGCCACCGGGAAGACGATCAGCGCCGTGTTGCCCTGGGTGGCCTGCTGGAAGCTGAGATCCGTCCACTCAATATTCATCCCATTCGGCAGGATCTGCTTCGACAGCTCCTCCAGATGCGTCATCGCCTGCGAAGAAGAGAGGACCCGCGGATCGGCATCGCCAATCAGGTCCGCCGCCGGATAACCGTTGTAGCGGATCACCGGATCCGGCCCGTAGGTGGTACTGATATTCACCATACTGCCGATCGGCACCATTTCGCCCTGATTATTGCGGGTGCGCAGATTAGCAATATCTTCCACGCTCTCGCGGAATGGCCCATCGGCCTGGGCCATCACGCGCCAGGTACGCCCGAACTGGTTAAAGTCATTGACATAAGACGAGCCGAGATAGGTCTGCAGCGTACCGAATAGCTCGGTTAGCGATACCCCCTGCGCTTTCGCCTTATCGCGATCGACCTGCACGTCCAGCTGCGGCACGTTAGCCTGGTAAGTCGAGATCGGGAAGTGCATCCCCGGCGTCTGCATAATCGCCCCGGACATCGCATTCACCGCGCTTTGCAGCGCGCCATAGCCCAGCCCTCCGCGATCCTGGATGTACAGGGAGTAGCCGGAACCCTGACCCAGTCCTAAAATCGGCGGCGGCAGGATGGAGAAGCCAAAGCCCTGCTGGATTTGCGCGATTTTGGCGTTAATCTCCGCGTTAATTTCCGCCGCTGTGTGTTTGCGCTGGTCGAACGGTTTCAGGCCAAAAAAGACCGTCCCGGTATTCGGCGTGTTGGTGAACTGCAGCGCGTTAAGCCCCGGGAAAGCGACCGCATAGTCGACCCCTTCGGTATTCATCCCGATCTCGCTCATTTTGCGGATCACCGCGTCGGTGCGCGCCAGCGACGACCCTTCCGGCATCTTCACGCCGCCAATGAGATACAGCTTATCCTGGGTGGGAATAAACCCGCCGGGGACGACTTTAAACATCACCCCAGCGGCGCAGAGCAGCAGCAGATACACCGCAAACACCGCGCCACGGCGTCCGAGGGTTTTGCTCACCAGCCCCTGATAGCCGTTCGAGCTGCGCAGGAAAAAGCGGTTAAACGGACGGAAAATCCAGCCAAACAGACGATCGATCAGCCGGGTAGGGAGGTCTTTCTTCGCGCCGTGCGGCTTTAACAGCAGGGCCGCCAGCGCCGGGGAGAGCGTCAGCGAGTTGATGGCCGAGATCACCGTCGAGATGGCGATGGTCACCGCGAACTGTTTGTAGAACTGGCCGGTGACCCCGGAGAGAAACGCCATCGGCACGAACACCGCACACAGCACCAGCGCAATGGCGATAATCGGCCCGGAGACCTCACGCATCGCCTGATGCGCCGCGGCAAGCGGCGCAAGCCCCTCTTCGATATTACGCTCGACGTTCTCCACCACCACGATGGCGTCGTCCACCACGATACCGATAGCCAGTACCAGCCCGAACAGGCTCAGGGTATTCAGCGAGAAGCCCAGCAGATAGAGAATGCTGAAGGTACCCACCACCGATACCGGCACCGCGATCAGCGGGATAATCGACGCGCGCCAGGTCTGCAGGAACAGGATCACTACCAGCACCACCAGCACTACCGCCTCCAGCAGCGTCTGCACCACCGCGCGGATGGAGTCGCGGACGAAAACCGTCGGGTCGTACGGCGCCGCCCATTGCATATCTTCCGGGAAGCGGGTGGCCAGCTCGGCCATTTTGGCGCGTACCGCATTCGACAGATCGATGGCGTTAGCGCCGGGGGACTGGAAGATACCGATCCCGACCGCATCCTTATTGTTGAGCTGGGAGCGCAGCGCATAGCTACCGGAACCCATCTCGATGCGCGCCACGTCGCGCAGGCGGACCAGCGAGCCATCCTGCGCCGTTTTCAGAATGATATTGCCAAACTCTTCTTCGGTATGCAGACGGCCCTGGGCGTTAATGGAGATCAGGAAATCGCTCTCCTGCGGCAGCGGCTCGGCGCCAAGCTGTCCGGCAGACACCTGGACGTTTTGCTCCTGCATCGCCGTCACCACATCCGAGGCCGTCAGACCGCGGGCCGCGACCTTATTGGGATCCAGCCAGACGCGCATCGCATATTCACCGGAGCCAAAAATCTGGATCTGGCCGACGCCGGGCAGGCGCGCCAGCTCATCCTTCACTTTCAGCGTGGCGTAGTTGCGCATATACAGCGAGTCGTACTTACCGTTTGGCGAAAACAGATGCACCACCAGGGTCAGCGTCGGAGACTGCTTCTGGGTGGTGATCCCCAGACGGCGTACATCCTCCGGCAGACGCGCTTCGGCCTGCGCGACGCGGTTCTGCACCTGAACCTGCGCCTGATCCGGGTCGGTACCCGGGCGGAAGGTGACGGTGGTGACCAGCACGCCGTCGGAGCCGGCGACCGATTTCATGTACATCATGTTTTCAACGCCGTTGATCGCTTCCTCCAGCGGCGTCGCCACGGTCTCGGCAATCACTTTCGGGTTGGCGCCGGGATACTCCGCGCGCACCTGGACGCTCGGCGGGACGACATCCGGATATTCGCTCACCGGCAGCAGTGGGATAGCGATTAACCCGGTGATAAAAATTAAAATCGACAGCACCGCGGCGAAAATCGGCCTGTCGATAAAAAAGCGGGAAAAGTCCATGTCTTGGATTCTCTGATTAGGGATCAGTTAAGGGTGGCGCTGGAGGTCATGGCAACGGTTTTGGCGTTAACCGGCATACCCGGCATAAACACTTTTTGTAAGCCGTCGACGATGACGCTATCCCCAGGATTCAACCCCTTCTGAACGATGCGTAAACCGTCTGCCAGCCGCCCTGGGGTAATGTCGCGGCGCTGTGCTTTACCATCTTTATCAACGATATAGACGTATTTACGATCCTGATCGGTCAGTACCGCTTTGTCGTCGATAAGCGTGGCTTTGAACTCTGCGCTGCCCGGCAGACGCACGCGGGCAAACAGCCCCGGTGTGAACAGACGCTGAGAGTTATCCAGCAGCGCACGCATGCGGATGGTGCCGGTACTCGGCGTTAACTGATTATCGAGAAAATCCACTTTGCCCTGGTGGGGGTAACCCTCCTCGCCAACCAGGCCAATCTCCACCGGAAGCGCCTGATTATCGCTGGACGCGCCTTGCCCGCGGCGGGCGAGGTTTTGATAGTGGAGGTAGGTTGACTCGTCGACGTCAAAGTAGACGTACACCGTCTTCTGCGAGACCAGGGTGGTGAGCACGCTGGCGGTGTCGCCCGCGGTGACCAGGTTACCGCTGGTGATCAGCGCCCGGCTGGCGCGGCCGTCAATAGGGGCGGTCACTTTGGTGAAGTCGAGGTTAAGCTGCGCGGCATCCACCGCCGCCTGCGCGGCGCGAATGTCGGCCTGCGCCTGAACCGCGGCTGACCGGCGCTGCTCCCACTCTTCACGGGAGACGAGGTTGGTATGGACTAATTTATCGGTGCGGTTCGCCTCGCTTTGCGCGAGGCTGGCCTGCGTTTTGGCTCTTGCCAACGCCGCCTGCGCCTGCTCCAGCGCGGCGCGATAGGTTCTGTCATCTATCGTGAACAGCACCTGGCCCTTTTTCACCTCCTGGCCGTCGGTGTAATTCACTTTATCAATGTATCCCGAGACGCGAGGGCGAAGCTGAACGCTCTCCACCGCTTCAATGCGGCCGTTAAAACTATCCCACTGACTGATCGACTTCACCAGCACCTTAGCGGCGCTGACCGTCGGGGCGGGAGGCGCAGCATTCTGCGCGACGCTGTCGTCGCAGCCGACGAGCAGAAAGGAGAGCATCATCGCGCCGAGCGCGGTCAGGTGAATGTTTCCCCAGGTTTTTTGCAGGCTCATTATTTTTATTCCGGTAAATGTAGCCGCCGGGCAAGACGCAGCGTGAGAAGCCGCGCCACTTCCTTTGTCCGGGCTGGCTTAAGGCCATTTGTGTCGATCATCGCCACAAAACTGTAACAATTTCGAATACACTATCGCGGCGATTGTAGGAAGGCGCTTAACTAAGTGCAAGAATAATTGTTGCACTTTATGTGCGGTCCAGGGGGAGATAAAAAACCGCGATCCCGGCGTGGATTTAAATGTAACAATAAAACTTGCATTTTGTGTAAAAACAGGCCACCTTTAAATGCAACTGACAAAGATGCTTTTAACCGGCCGCGAGGGGGTAACATGATGAACACTGGCGCCATCATTCAGGATCTGATTGACTGGATCGACAACCATCTTGATAGCCGTCTGGATATTGACACCGTTGCCCGACGAGCCGGCTATTCGAAGTGGCACCTGCAGCGGATCTTCAAAGAACATACCGGGCAGCCCCTCGGAGAATATATTCGGGCGAAAAAGCTGCAAAAGTCGATCGAACGCTTGGCCCACAGCAACGAGCCGATCCTGAACGTGGCGATTGCCCTCGGCTTTGACTCCCAGCAGTCCTTCAACCGCAGCTTCAAGCGCCAGTACGGCCAGGCGCCCGGCGTCTGGCGCCGGAGTATCAGCCGCTCTGTTGCGCAGACATCTCGTCAGCGATCCGCATGACCGGGGAGGGTCAGTCCTGACCCGGCCCATGTTCGAATTTGCTGCCTTTGCCGATGGCATAGAACTGCCCGCCTGCGACATAGTGAACGGTCCGTAGCTCGTCCGGCGCATCATCAAAGATCCAGTGTCCGTTGCGGAATACCCGGTCATCGCTCCAGGCGGCGACGATATCGCCCATAAACAGATTGTGTTGCTGCTGAATGTCCGGGTAGGGCATCACTTTGCACACCAGCCAGCCCGCACAGCCTGCCACAAGAGGAAGATCAAATTCCGGCTGATAAAAGAAGGGGATGGTGTCATTTTTATCCGGCGCGTCGGCATAGCTGCGCCCGCCAGCGTAGAGGACGGTTGCCATCTGGCTGACTACGGGGATCTGCACCACGAAATAGCCGCTCTTTTCCACCAGCTGACGAGTGAAAGCCTGGGTGCCAATATAGGCCACCACTTTTCGCTCGCCTGCCAGCCCAACCCAGGCGGCTGACATGACATTTTCGACGCCATCATATTTTGCGGAAATCATGGTGGTGGACCCGACCTGCAATAAACGATAGGCCTTACTTATTTCGACAGGCTGAACGGACATGGTTTTTCCTTTGTGCATGCTATTTAACGTAATGATTATCTGGATATTTATTGAGGGCATGTTCATTTTCGGGCCCCCTTTCGTAATCCACCGTGCAACGATACGCCAGGCGATTAAGCGTAAAAAGGTGCGTAAATTGTTTTCATTATTCATAATCCACGAATAATCATGCCGTCTGTTGGTAAGCTGCTCGCTACAGGAGAGAAAGAAGGTGGATCGTATTCAGGCTATGCAGATGTTTATGCGCGTCGCGGAGGCAGGAAGCTTCGTGCGTGCCGCGGAAACCCTTTCCCTGCCGGCCTCCACTGTCACCAGTACCATTAAAAACCTTGAAAAATACCTGAAGGTACGGCTGCTGAACCGGACCACAAGGCGGGTGAGCCTTACCCCGGAAGGGATGCAGTATCTGGCGCAGTGCCGGGAAATTCTCGCCCTCATCGAACATAGTGAATCCACCCTGAGCGAGTCTGTCGCGCGGCCTCAGGGGCGCCTGCGGGTTGATATGCCCGCGGGCATCGCGCATTTCATCGTCATGCCGCATCTGCCGGACTTTTACCGGCGCTATCCCGATATCTACCTGATGATCGGCGTCAGCGATCGCCAGGTCGATCTCATTCAGGAAGGCGTCGACTGCGTGATACGAACGGGAGAGCTGAACAACTCCAGCCTGGTGGCCCGCCCTCTGGGCCGCTTTCGCTGGGTCACCTGCGCGTCACCGGACTATCTCAGGGAATATGGTGTGCCGCCGTCACCGGAGGCGCTCTCTCAGCACCGGGCTGTGCATTATTTCTCCGGTCAGGCGAGGCGGGCCGATGAGTTCCGCTTCGTTCGCCATGGCGAGACCTTTTCTGTACCCGTCAGCGGCAACGCCGCGGTGAATGAAACGGGGCTCTATATAAAAATGTGCCTGGCAGGATTTGGGCTGGCGCAGCTGGCGGAGAATATCGTTGCTGACCACCTGCAGGAGGGGAGACTGGTGGAAGTGCTGACGGACTGGCAGCCGCCCCCGGTACCCGTCACATTGCTCTATCCGCACCAGCGCTTTCTCTCTCCCGCCGTGCGGGCGTTTGCTGAGTGGATGAGCGAGGTGGTTTGAGGGGAGTATTGCTTGTATTTAGCGCTTCGCGATGGAGGGTAGGGTTCCAGCAGAAATATCTGGTCTGCTGATGAATCACTCGATATTCTGTAATGCTTTGTCTTTTTTGTGAACAGGAAAAAGTATGCTTAATACGCTACCCGATTTACACAGAAGTTTTGCAGAGCAACTGAAGCTTAAATTACAGTCTGATTCGCGGATCCACTCCCTTCTCGCCGGCGGCTCGTTTATCCATGGCGGGTTTGATCAATACTCCGATCTGGATTTTGTGGTGGTGGTCGACCCTCTCTATTATGACGAAATCATGGCTCAGCGTATGGCGTTCGCCGGAACCCTCGGCCATCTGCTACATGCTTTCACCGGGGAACACGTCGGTGAGCCTCGCCTGCTGATCTGCCTGTTTGGCCCGCAACTTCTGCATGTCGATCTGAAATTTATCACCCTGGACATGCTCACTCAGCGCGTTGAAGAGCCTGCCGTGCTATTTACCCGTGATAACGATGCTCTCAAGCGACAGCTGGCAAAATTTAGCGCGCACTGGCCGAACATGACGCCGGAGTGGTTTGAGTCCCGGGCCTGGATCTGGCTGCATTATGCCGTGGTTAAACTGGGCAGGGGAGAACTCTTCGAAGCGCTGGGGATGCTGTCTTTCTTCCGGGAACAAGTGCTGGGACCGATGCTGTTTCGTCGCGCCAATCTACCGCAACGCGGCGTTCGTCGAATAGAAGCCCTCGGCATTGATCCCGATGGCCTGCTGACTTCCACTCTGGCAACACACGATCGTCACTCCGTCGGGATTGCCATTCGAAGGGCTGCTGACGCTTATGTCAACCTGCGGGCTGATGCGCTGCCTGACAATATCGCAGACGATGCGGCGCGTCGGGCGGTCCTTGCCATGCTGGACGCGTATTCTCACAAGGGGTAAATCTATCCCTCCGGCCGCGGACGCGGCCGGAGGGTGAAAGGTGTCGTTGGTGGTCTAATTCTGAGAGGGATGGGTTGCCGGGTAATTGGTAACGCGAAAACAACAGAGCTTTTCGTTGGGCCTATCAATGGGCCTAAAAGGTTCGGATTTCATGAGTTCTCTTCAGACGTCGTGGGGCAAATTGCAGGCACAAAAAAGCCCGCAGGGCTTGCGCCGTGCGGGCTTTCAGGACTTCATCGGATGACTCTGGTAATCACCGATGGAGAATTTTGGTGGGCTGGCGGAGTCTGAATAACTCTCCTAAGTATTTAAATTTAAATTATTTTAATGTGTTCAACTTTCATTTGTGTACCTAAACGTGTACCAATTATGGAATGTCATAGCATTCTTACCTATCTAAAGTTGTCGATTGCTCTTCCTCCTGATGATTTTTCTGGATCTAAAAAGGCTGGATAAAAAGTTTTTTTGCATTTAACTGTTCACACTGTTCACCTCCTTATTTTTCTTTTTAATATCATAATGATAGATGGTGAACGGTTGGTGAAGAGTGAACAGTCAACTCTTCACCTCAGCGCGTTTCTGGCCTGTTTCCGGCGACCATCACCGCAATACGATGGTGATGAAGGGGGGGGGGTAAAAAGTTTTTTTGGGTTTAACTGTTCACACTGTTCACCTTTGGTTTTTTATTAATATTTTCATAGTGATACATGGTGAACATACGGTGAAGGGTGAACAGTGGATTGTTCACCCTTGAGGGAGGGGCAGATACAAAAAGACCGGCGGTTGCCGGTCTGAGACAGGTTAAGTCGCGGTGGGTTCGTCGCACTTCGGCAGCCAGTCGCCGTAGCTTTCTTCTTTCAGCGACAGGTTGGTCTGCATACCTTGCTTTGTGTGCCGCTTCTCATAATTCATCCCGTACTCTTTCAGCATCATGGGCAGTCCCAGCCCGAACATTTTCAGGCTGAGCACATTCCTGTACCCGTTGGCCTCCATATAGGCCAGATACGCGTGATAGAGATATTTACGGTAATTACGCGGGATGATACTGGCATTCCCCATAAACATCCCGTTGGTCTGCGGCAGCGCCTCCAGATAGCCGCAAAAATCAAACGTCGGGTCAGCGTCGCGCTTGATGCTGAGTGCCTCGTCGGAGTTCTGCTGCGACTGGAGCAGGGTGCGGGCACTCATCGGGTCGCTGAACTGCTGCATTAGCTGGCGCACAATCACGGCCAGCTCGCGGGCGATTTTATCCCTGAGCTGCGGGTCGCGCTCCTCCGGGGCTATCTGCTCCGGGAAGTGGATAATCACCCGGCGACGTGACACGCCGCCGCTGCGGTCGGTGAAGCGCATCGGATTATTGTTGACCGCCAGAATCACCGCCGGAATGTGCGTCGAGTAGGGGTTCTGGTATTTCGGGTCAACGGAGACCGCATCGCCGCCGGTGATGGCCTTGAGTCCGGCACCGTCACCGCTCCATTTCTCCTGGTCAGGCAGACGTATCAGCGAGAAGCCAATCAGGGAGGCACGCTTGCGCGGGTCTTCCAGCGTGTCGATGTCGGCTGACGTGGCGTTATCCTCTCCGGCCAGCATCGTGGCAATTTCGGCGAGAATACTTTTCCCGCTGCCGCCGGGGCCGGTCACTTCGAGAAAGAGCTGCCAGTCGTAGCGGTTCGCCAGCACCATAAACAGCGCGGCCAGAATCACGTTACGTTTTGTCGGGTTGCCACTGGCCGCCCGGTCGAGCCAGCGCCAGAAGTTCGGCGCGTGGGTCTCCAGCGTTTCGCCCTCCACCGGCGGGGTGAAATCCACGTCACACAGGGTGCGCAGCCAGTGCGATTTGCTGTGCGGGCTGAACAGACCGCTCTGGGTATCGAGTACCCCGTTGCGAAAACCAATCAGACGGCGTGCCGGTGCATCCTGCTGCGGAATAATCAGTTTCAGGGTCTCCACCACCGAGGCAATTCTCCCCGATGAGAACGGGGCGCGCAGGCGCTGGAACAGTCCGGCCACATCGCGGGCAAAGTCAGACGGCGTTATCACCTTCCAGATGCCACTTTCATAGCGGGACAGAAGCTGGCCGTTGGCATCCACGGCCAGCGCTTCGCCGTAATGTTCATGCACCCGCATTGCCTTATCGCTGGCGCTCATGGCGGTAAATTCCGCCTCGCTCATGGTGTCGAACGGGCTCTGTGCCTCTGGCCGGATGGCGGCATAAATGGCTTTCCGCGTGGCGTCCTCCCCCTTCAGCATCAACGCATCATTCCAGTCACCGAACACCGGCGGCAGGGCGACAATGCCCTCACAGGCCTGAGCGGCTGCGGTGGCTTTAGTCTGGCCGTCGCCGTTCAGGTCACGGTCAGCGGCGAGGATAATCTGACTGGCCGGGTGCTTGCTGCGGGCCAGGCTCGCCAGAGAAAGAAGGTTCACGGACGACAGCGCCACCATGACGGTTTCTCCGGTCAGGTGATGCACGGTAAGGGCCGTTGCATAGCCCTCCGCTATCCACAGGCGTTTTCCTGCCTGTTTTTTCCCTTCGATAGTGTGGCTCGCTCCTTTTACCGCGCCGCCCTTCAGGGTGCGTTTAAGACCGTCAGCATTAATAAGCTGGAGGTTAACCAGCGCGCCGGTTTCGTCATACAGCGGCACCACCACATCGCCAGCGCGGTAGGCCACGCCGCCGGTTTTGTGCGACGTGGTCAGCGTCAGACATTCCAGAGCGGGAAAGCCCTTGCGGGTCAGATAGGCATTGCCGGTGGCAGGGCGCGTTTTCTCCAGCAGTCTGACGGCCAGCGCAGTGGCCGCTTTACGGTCGGCCTCTGTTCCGGCGTCTGCGGCTGCCATCACCTCCGGGGCCACCGGCGGCAGGTGGCCGGTGACGGCGTTCACCTTCCGGGCGGCCTCGGATGCCGATATGCCGAACACCTTCTCAACCAGTTTCAGGCCGTCACCGGCACCGCACTGGTTACAGAACCATGTGCCGCGCCCCTCTTTATCGTCAAAGCGAAAGCGGTCAGCGCCGCCACACACCGGGCAGGCCTGATGGCGGTTTTTTATCACTTTCATTCCCAGCGCCGGGAGAATGCGCGGCCAGTGGCCGCACGCCTGTTTTACTGTGTCCGTTACGTTCATTTTCATGGTTTTCTCCCTCAGTGCAGTACAGGCGATGTGATATGGCGGGCGCAGAGCTCATCCATCACGGCGAGCCCGAGGAAGGACAGCGACGGGGCGGCTTTCAGTGGCCCGGCCTCCATCAAATCTTCCAGCAGCGCACAGGCAATCAGACGGCCTTTTTCCTCGCCGTGCTGGCGCAGATAGAAGCCCTCCAGCTCGGCGGCGATGGCGCTTTCCAGCGCGTCGAGGGTGAGGTGGGGATAGCGGTGCTGACGTTCGCACAGGGTCAGCCAGGCACAGGCCACGGCGCGGCGATACAGGGCAGCGCGCAATACGGGCGGTAATGGCGTTTTCATACGTTGCCCTCCCCGGTGAACCAGCGGTGATTACAGCGTTCGACCACGCCGTCGAGCTGGGCGGTCATGAGGTAAATCACGGAGGTGAGCTGTAACTGCTGGGTCGGGTCACGACGCAGGGAGGTGCAGTCCTGCACCTGCATCAGCTCGCTGACAAGGTGGCCGACGTTACGCAGATGTTCCAGGCATTCAAGGTCATTCTGGCTAAATGCAGTCAGGCGCTGATTTTGTAGTATGGCTGAGGTGTTAACAGGCATGATTCCGTCTCCTGAGGATGTGCGTATCCCTGCGCAGGTACGCACATTTTATTTTTGGGTGTCGTTTTTAATTACAGATAATGGCGGTAGCTGTTATCCGGTTTTATTTTCATGTCCGTGTCGACATTATTCCGCCATTTCCTCACCGCCGGTGCCGGACGTCTCTCCGGGGAAATATCACCCGGATACTTATCGATATTCCGCACGCGGTATTGCTGTAATTCCGGGTCAGCAGCGATTTCACGTAAAACGGCATGGCGGGTTTCAGGGTCTCGCTTTATTAAATCAAGGCGCTCACAGGTAAAGTCCCGCAAAAAGCGGCCGAGCGGAATTTCTGCCATGCTGCCACCGGCAATAATACGAATAAGGATGGTGTAGGTGCGCCGGTACGGGTTCCAGACCAGTCCCGGACAGCGGTACGGCATGTCCCACGGAATACCATCGGCCAGAACACTCAAGACCTTCACGTCAGGAAAACCGGAGCTCCGGTATATTTCACCCGGCTGAGGGAAATCAAACATGCTGCTCACCTCCGCTCACCGACGGTGGGGCCACGAAATCCCGGCACAGGCCTTTGGCTTTGAGCTCCTCCAGCACGTAGCTGATGTCCTCATGCAGATAACTCAGAATATGGGGCACCGAAAGCTGATGCAGGCCGGAGAGTTCACGTTGTTTCAAATCAAGTCCGACAAAGTGTGTCACGGCGCTGGCGCGATTGAGTTTGTGGTAAGCCTCAATGCTGAGGTGCTCGCGGAAGGTGCCCGTGTCATCGCAACGCACAGAGACGCGCTGAATGCTGTTTTCAGTATGCATGTGATGCCTCCGCAAGCGGCAGACGGGCGGCAAGAGAAAGAACGTATTCGCGGACAAGGGAGCGACGTGCGGTACGCTCGTCACCGGCAACGGTGCGGAGCATGCAAATGCGTGGCTTACGGTCTGCGCGACGAACAGCCGCAAATACAAAGACGAATTCAGGGTGAGACGGGGTGAGGATCGTAGCCATAAGGCAACCTCCGATGGATAGCTGATAATTGCTATCGCCGGAGTTCTCACGCTCAGTGGCGATAGCCCAGACGGGGGTGAGAATACCGGCTCCATCGAATACCGGCCAGCCCGAGGGCTGCCCCGCCTGAGCTACCATTGACATGGCGGCATAATGTGCGAATACGGACAGGAGACGGAGAGTCACACCTGCACGAATGTGCGCACACCACACCATTATCTGGTGCTCTGTGGCGTTGATTGCGACACAAAAAAAGACGCATGGCGCGTCTGGTATCGCCGATGGATTGCTCGGGTTCTCACGCCCGGTTGCCGATTTTGCGACAACGGCAAAACTGTACCAGGAAACACACAACAGATGCAAGCCAGAAAAAGGGGCTGTTTGCTGAACGGGCATCATCACGCGTCATAGCCCCGGTTGCGTTCGGCGATACGGTCGGCCATCCATGTGGTGATTTCCGACTGCGCCCACGCCACGTTTTTTCCGCCGAGGGAGATTTGTTTCGGGAAAGCCTCCCGGCTGATGAGGTCGTAAATCGTGGAGCGGGACAGCCCGCACAGATGCATCACTTCGGGCAGGCGGATAAAACGCTCATGAACGGCATCAGAAACCGGCATCAGCGGCGTGGCAGGAGCAGAAGACGGGGAAGAAAAAGCGGTGTGCATCGGGCTACCTCATGAAGTCCATACAGTGCCGGTCGTGTCCGTCCGGCTTCGGGTAGCTTTCTATTTTGTGAATATTTTCCCTCAGAGCAACAAGTCATTTTGTAGTGGCCCACCACACAACAGACTCATTTTTTTTAACAAAATCAAGAGCTGACCATTAAAGAGCACTAATGGCCATTAATGGTCATTACAGTGGTTGATGAAAAAAATCGTAATAGTCAGATTGAATTTAAATATTAATTTTTATTCAAAATAAATCTAAAGACTGAAAAAGCAGTCAACGGTTAATAAACAGTCAGGGTGAACAGTGGTGAACAGTGGGTGAACAGTCAAGCCCTCAACTGTTCACCCTTTATCTTACTGTATTACTTATATTTTTTCTTATGGTGAACAGTGGTGAATAGTTAACAGTAAAAAAACAAACGGTGAGTATGCTTTTCCTGAGACCTTTCTCTGGCAAGCCGGGTTTTAACGTCCTGTTTGTGCCAGTACTGCCACAACCGCAACAGGTCGTGTTGTTGTGTGTGCCCCGGCAGAATCACCTCATGTTGAAATCACGAGGAAACCTGCCATGACCGACACCCCCTTTATCCCTGATTACCTGAAACCGGCGCTGGAGCGACTGACCGCCGCCAGAACGGCCCATCTTGAACAGGCCCGCCGGTTGGAGGACACCCTGACGGCCATCACCCGCGCGGAGGAACAGAAAGCGGAGCTGGAGCAGGACAACGGCAGCGACACCCGCACCTGGCGCGCCGCTTTCCGTGCCGGGGGTGCCATGCTGACCGATGAGCTGAAAAGCGGTCATATCGAACGCGTGGCCCGCCGGGAGCTGGCGCAGGAGTGTGACAACCTGACCGAAGTGCTGGCCTTTGAACGTGACCAGCTGAAAGCCACCTGCAACAGCACCGCGCGGGCATTCCGGCAGGCGCATCATGCTGTGTTGAGTAAATACGCTGAGGAAGAGCTTAACCGCGCGCTGAATGACACCCTCGGGCCACTGGTCCGGGCGATGGTGCTGAAAGCGGATGTGATGGCAAACCCGCTCGCCAACACCATTGGCCATCAGGGCTACACCGAGCCGGAGAAAGAGGTTATGCATCAGGTGGTGACCTTCCTGACCAGGAAAGTGAGCGACTTCTCCGTTACGCCAGCGGATGAGCCGGTACTCTCCCTGACCGGTTTCCCGGCCGTCGCGCTTCCGCATATGGACCACGACGCCGCCAGCACGCCCGGCGAGCGTAAGGTCTGGCAGGAGAAAATCCGTCAGCGCGAGGCTGACCTGAAAGCGCGGGGGCTGCTGCCATGATGCACTGTCCGTTCTGCAAAAAGTCGGCGCATGCCCGCACCTCCCGCTATCTGTCGGAGAACGTCAAACAGCGCTATCACCAGTGCACCAATATTGAGTGCTCGGCGACGTTCCGCACCACTGAAGCCATCGACGAGGTTATCCGGCCCCCGGCGGAGAAAACGCCGCCTGTCGCGGAGCCGGTCACACCCCCGGCACCCCGTAAAGTGCAGGGCTGCTACAGCTCGCCATACCGTCATTAATCAGGGGAGAACTGACCATGACCACCCTTACGCTACAGCAGGCCTTTGAAGCCTGTCAGAAGAACGAAACCGCCTGGCTGAACTGTAAAGCCGAACTGGCGGCCGCAGAGCAGGAATATCAGGAACAGGTGCTGGCCGGGGATGTGCGTATACCGGGCAGAATGCAGACACTGCGCGATATTATCGACGTCAAAAAATGGGAGATTAATCAGGCCGCCGGACGCTATATCCGCTCCCATGAAGCGGTACAGCGCATCAGTATCCGCAACCGGCTGAATGACTTTATGCAGACACACGGTGCTGAACTGGCGGCCACGCTCGCCCCGGAGCTGATGGGACTCAGTCAGCAGCCCGCACTCCTGACCGGCCATGCGCTCGACCGTTCGGCGCATTACCTGCGCGAAGCGCTGTCCGTGTGGCTGAGTACCGGTGAAGAAATTAATTATTCGGCAGAAGACAGCGATATTTTAACGGCCATCGGATTCAGGCCTGACGCGGCTTCGCGGGTGGATAATCAGGAAAAATACACCCCCGCACAGAGCCTGATTTATGCCCGCCGGCGCACGGAACTGGCCGGCAGGTAGCCCCGCAAAAAAATCCCCGAAAATACCGCTATTTTTCCCGAATTAAGCCATGCATCCACAGGGTGCATGGTTTTGCATGCGCTTTCCCGTCCCGTCACTCCCTTCGCAGCCCTGTCCCGGCGCGGCCTGAGCCCCCCGATGCACCTGCATGAAAACCGACCCACGAAGCGGGCAGGCGAGGCGGGGAAAGCATTGCGCGCTAAAGCTGATGAATAAGAAATATTTTAAAAACATTTTGGGATATGAATATTTGGGTTGTAAATGAGAGTTTTTATCTGTTTTTATGTGGTGCGAAGCAGTGTTTGAGTTGATGTTTTTATAAAGTTCAAAAAACTTACATTACATTTTTTAATAAGAATGGTTGTCGGATTAACACGTTTTTCAGCTGCTTATAGATAATTAAACCTCGACAAGGTTGCCGAGGTTTAATCGATTGGTTAATTGTTTAGTTGATTAGGTGGGACTCAGTTGCAGAGTGGCCCTTTTTTGTCCTAACAAACTTGATGGCAAGTGTTTTTCCTCTGGTGTAATTAGACCAGTTATATTTTTCTTCACCAAGGCAACTGTCCCTGTGAATTAATATTTCTTTTCCATCAGAGTTTCTGGCAAAAACAAAGCCTTTTCCTAATGTAAGATCTGAATATATTTCTGCTATAGAGTATCCATTATTTTTCCATGTAATTTGTTCGAATTCAGCAATTGTTTTAGATGAGCTAAAAGCACTCCATTTGGGTGAGATGAATGGGTTGTTTGGTATTTTTGTTGCTCTCATTGTTGAAATGATATTAACTACATCTTTACTTGATATCTTAAAGTCTTTAGAGAACTTTGTAATATCGGCAAGATTGCTTTCAGCAAAATCAATTACTTTTATAATAAATTGTTGAGATAATTTATCAATGTTGTTTTTGATCGTGTCACAAACAAGGTTTAAAGATTTAATAGCTTCGTCAGAAAGCCGATCGCTGATGTTTTCTTTTTCAAATATAAATTCCAATATATCGATAACTTCAGATATGTTTTTTTCTACAGACTCAGGGTTAATGTCGGAGTTATTTTCACAAGAACGTTTCAATGCAGCGACTCTAAAGTAAGCTTGCTCTTGTGGTGAATGTGAATCTTTCCACTTTTCAGTATATTCAAGAATGTCTGGGTATTCTTTTCCATAAAGATGAACACCTAAATACTCACGCATTATTATAGAAGATAGTACTTCGCCTGAATTTTCAACTTTATCGAATCCAGAATCAATCAATTCCTGTGATACCTTTTGAGCCTCTATAAAATCACCAATATCTTTATAGATATACATCAGGGTTAAGTTGTTTAGTGGATTTTCAGACTCTATGCCTATTGCTGACTTTATACAAGAAATAGCTCCTAAATTATCACCCTGTTTATGGAGTATTCTGGCATATGTTCGCATAAATAGAGGGTTTTTTTGATATATTTGAGCGAGTGTTTTAAAATCCTCATAAATAACATTTAATTTATCTTTGTTAACGCTTTTGTAGCCTAAAATTTTATTTGCTCTGTTAACAGCTATTTGCAAAGAGTCAGGGCTATTATTAGGGATGAATCGATAATCAAACCGATCTATTTCTTTATCTTGTTGGAACTTTTGTAAGTGTAGTATTTCAGTTCGTTGTTTTCTTGCTTTTTCAGCAATAATATTTCTGACGGTACTATTTCTTGGTGATGTGATTAATAGTTCTTTGATTGATTCACTTAAAGAAAACTCTTCTTCTCCCGTATTAGATGTTTTCCGGGATACTAAAGATGTATTCAATATTTCTTTAATCGCTTTTGCTATTGAGTCGGGATCTGAATCTAAGAAGTGAGTTAAAAATGATCTTGATGATGATCCGGTGACAAACAAACATTCAAGAATAGATATTGCATCGTTACTTAAAACATCTAATAGATTATTAAATGAAAATGCAGCGATATCTTTTTTTGATTTTTCTATTGAGTCAGGTAATGCCATTCCATTATAAATGGAATCTATTGTAAGCCTTATTGCTAAGGGGTTGAAGTGAGTCACTTCAGTAATTCTTGTGAGTTCTTCTGGGGTTAAGTTTATTATCCCTCGTTTATCTGAATATGACTTGGCTAGATGGAAGGCCACTCCAGATTGCAATTCCTTAAGTGAAATTGGGTAAGCTCCATCAACCATTATTCGACTAGTGACTACCACTTTAAAATTCGAAGGAAGAGTATATTGGAAACGAATGAACTCATCAGGACCATCTCTTAATAAAGTTTCGAGGTTATCGATACATAAGAGAGTGCTTTCTATATCTTGGTCGTTTATAATTTCTGAATATAGATCATCATAGTTATCTATCTCTTCATCAGGATTAAAAAAATCCACTATTTCTTTTTTTATTTCAGCAATGGTGTCAATGTTTTTTAACTCAGCAATACCATCAGCAGTGAGATGATGTTTCTTTAATGTTAAATAGCAAATGTTTTTGAATTTCTCATTGGCTTTTGGTGATATGCTCAATTCTTTTAAGAAATCTAAAATTAAAGCAGTTTTTCCTACGCCTCCTGGGGCTACAACAGCAATGAATGGAGTTCGATCGTTATTTATTGCTGATAATAACTCTTTCTTTTCACCCTTACGGCCTATAAGGCTGGTAATATCGTGATCAAATTTATCTGGCAGGTTGTTATTAATTTCCCAGCTAATAGTAGAAAACCATTCTTCTGGAGGTGCTTTTAATTGACCAGTAGATGCGGAATAATAAGCATCCTTCACACTTTTTAAACCAAGTACTTCTATATATGGATGTGAGGCTATAGCTGCAGCGCAATGCCAGTAATGCTCATGGAATGGTCGGGTTGGATGACTAATTTGATTTCTAATGAAAAATAAATCAACAGCTGTACAGAACTCTTTCAGTTCTGACAGTTTATCATAGTCAGATGTACCCTTAGCTAATTGCAGGGCATAATTGAAAATTTCACCGATATAACTTGCCTGGATAAGAGTTTGCGTATTGAAAACGGGTCCTCTCCCACGTTCCAGTTCTAGTTTAGAACGAGGTTCGAAATGTTCGCTTAACCTACTTTTACCTCCTGCATCCTCACTAACAACATACGCCGCCAATGCTTTTTCTAAGGCATAAACTATCATACTAGTTTTCGTATCAAGATATTCAGACATATATGATCCTTGTTCAAATTAAAGAGTGGTATGTAATCCCCACCAATTCATTAACTCTATACGTTGTTCTAAATAGGTACTTCTATTGTAAGCTTTTCGAACCTCATTCCTCTCGGAATGCGCCAATGCTGCTTCAATAATATCAGGATTAAATTCTGCTTCGTTCATTGCCGTACTGGCAATTGATCTTAGTCCATGAGCCACTAACTTACCGCCATAACCTATTCTCTTCAAGGCGGCGTTTGCCGTCTGACTGTTCATCGGCTGTTTTGGATCGTTTCTGCTCGGAAAAATATGTTCACGGTGACCACTGATAGGCTTCATTACTTCCAAAATACCTAAAGCCTGAGGTGACAAAGGGACAATGTGTTCACGCTTAGCCTTCATTCGTTCGGCGGGAATCGTCCAGAGTTTGGCATCGAGATCGATCTCGACCCACCGAGCACCAGAAGCCTCAGAAGGGCGCACTAGGGTCAGGAGCTGCCACTCAATAAGACAGCGAGTGGGAACAGACAGATTCGACATGACTAGAGAACGCATCAGCTTAGGTAATTCTTGTGGTCGTAGCGTGGGCATATTCTGCTTTTTGGGTTTCTCAAATGCCATTCCAACACCTGATGCCGGGTTAGCATCAATCAGACCGGTGTTGACTGCGTAAATCATTATTTCGTTAATGCGCTGGACCAAGCGACGAACAGTCTCTAATGCGCCTCGTGCTTTGATTGGTTCCAATGCTTCAACTATCGTTCTGGCCTTAATCTCCTGAACAGGTATCGCGCCGATTGCCGGGAATACGTCTTTATTTAGAGAACGCCAAATGTCCTTCGCGTAGTCCTCAGTGATGCTTTTGCTCTTCATTTTGAACCAGTTGGCGGCCACAGTTGAGAAAATACTATCCAGCTCAATCTGACGTTGTTCTGATGCTTGCTCTTGCTGCTGTTGTGGATCCATCCCCTGCGCGAGCGTAACCAAATATTGGTCGCGTATCTGACGAGCTGCTGCGAGTGTAAGGGCAGGGTATGAGCCGAGACTCAAATTTGTGCGGCTGCTGCTTCCCGGTCGTTGATAACGGAATCGCCAGAGTTTTTTACCGGAGGTTTTGACGAGTAAAAACAGGCCATCACCATCATGCAGGGTAAAATCTTTTTCGCGGGGTTTCGCTTTGAGTATTTCGTTATTAGTGAGGGGGCGTGTAATGCGCGCCATATCTGGATCCCTTCCATAATTGGTACACGTTTAATGGACCACAGTATAGCGTGTACCTAAACGTGTACCAATTTTCTCTGGATTTAGCCGGATGTTCTCGGACAACAACAGACACAAAAAAGCCCGCAGGGCTTGTGCCGTGCGGGCTTTCTGTACTTCACCGGACGTATCCGGATCATGATTTGGTGGAGCTGGCGGGAGTTGAACCCGCGTCCGAAATTCCTACATCCTCGGCACTACATGCTTAGTCAGTCTTTACATTCGCTTGCCAGCTGCGGACAGACACGCCACTAACAAACTAGCCTGATTAGATTTAACGCTTCAACCCCAGGCAGGGCATCCACGCGATCTCTTTTGGGTTTGACC